>Ga0163109_10000387_pt1 | contig 35678 bp, 35 predicted proteins | sample CRUFie1St13metaG_FD_108704 | JGI IMG/M metagenome (GOLD analysis project Ga0163109, IMG submission 108704) | Marine microbial communities from the Costa Rica Dome - CRUD Field 142mm St13 metaG | ecosystem: Environmental > Aquatic > Marine > Oceanic > Photic zone | place: Costa Rica: the Eastern...
AACCTGATCCTCGATCCCATCCTCGTCTTCGGCGGTGCGCCCTTCAGCCTCTATGGCCTCAATGTCGACCTGCCGAACTTCCTGCCCGAGCTGGGCGTCGCCGGTCTTGCCTGGGCCACGGTGATCACCCAGCTGGCCGGCGCCGTCGTGGTCATGATTGTCGCCTTGCGCACCGGTATTTTCAGCGGTCTGAAGCTGCGCGAGTTCATCCCGTTCTGGCCGCTGCTGAGCCAGGTCATCGGTCAGGGTGTTCCCGCCGCCGTCAACATGCTGCTGATCGCCGGCGGCTTCATCTCCATCCAGTTCTTTGTGCCTGAAATCGCCAAGCAGGCCGGCAGTGTGCTTCTGGAAACCATGAGCCCGGCAGAGGCCGGAGAGGCTGCCGTTAACGGGTACATGAACGCCGCCCGGATCGAACAGCTGCTCTTGTTGCCAGTGATAGGACTGGAGCTGGCGCTGATCTCGATCGTCGGCAACAACCTCGGCGCCCGCAAGGAAGAGCGCATCTGGCGCGCTTACCGATTGGCGATGATCAGCGCTCTGGTTGTCACCATCGTCGGCATGATCATCCAGTTCGCCGGTCACAGTCTGTTCCCCTCGTGGATCAACGAGTCCGACGAGACGCTGCGGGTGTCCTCGGGCATGCTGTCGATCTCGGCCTTCCTGTTGCCAGCCTTCGCGCTGGTGTTCATGAATTCCGGCACGCTGCAGGGGATGAAACGCCCGCTGTTCGCCATGATCATCAACTCCGTGCGCCTCGTGGTCGGTCCGTTCGTGGTCTATCTGGTGATTTCGCAGATCGCGCCCGGTAACCTGTTCGCCTTCTGGGTTGGCTACGGTGCCGTTGCCTGGGGCTGTGGCGTTTTCGCGGTGTGGTATACTCCCGGGCGCATGAGACGCGTCATCAGCCGGGAGTTTGCCTCTCCGGCTGCCTGACAGTCGCCGCGAGCGAGGGGAAAGCCGTATGATGGACAAACCGTTGACCGCGCCCGACCGGGATGATCTGGAGCCTCTGCTGCAGGCCGAACAGGTCGGCATGGATGCCCCGGAGCGCTTCATCAACCGTGAAATCTCGTGGCTTGGCTTCAACGAACGGGTGCTCGCCGAGGCCCAGCGCGAGCAGCATCCGCTGCTCGAACGCCTGCGCTTTGTCGCCATTTCGGCCACCAACCTCGAAGAATTCATCATGGTGCGCTTCGCCGGCCTGAAAGCACAGGTCCGCGCCCGGATGGAAACGCTCTCGCCCGAAGGCCTGACATCCGCCCAGCAGGTGGCCATGACCGCCGCCCGGGTCCGCGACTTGCAGCTGCGGCAACTCGAAGTCTGGCACGGCCTGCGCGACGCGCTGAAGCAGAGTGACATCCACGTCATCGAACGCAGCGAGCTGACCGACAGCGAGCTCCAGCACCTCGAAGAAACCTTCGAAACCGAATGGCTGCCGGTGCTGACGCCGATCTCGGTCGACCCGTCTCACCCCTTCCCCTTCATCCGCAATCTGGCGGTTTCGATGGTGATGGAACTGACGCGGCAGAGCGACAACCGCCGCTTTACCGGCCTGCTGATGATCCCCTCGGATATGCCCGGGTTCATCCGCCTGCCCCGCAACGCGCAGGGTCATTCGCGCATCGTCCCGGCCGCGGAAGTCCTGCACCACTATCTCGGGCGCCTGTTCCCCGGCTTTACCGTGGAAAACCCGGGTTTCTTCCAGCTGTTCCGCGACAGCGACATCGAACTCGCCGAAGAAGCCGAAGACCTCGTGCGCCTCTTCGAAACCGCGCTCAAGCGGCGCACGCGCGGCGACTCAGTTTCGATCAACATCGACGATCGTGTGCCCGACCATCTGGTTGCAGCCTTGCTCGATGAATTCGGGCTGGCGCCGGAGGACTGCGTGCGCATGGGTGGCGATATCAACCTCGCCCAGCTCAGCGAAATCTGCGACATCAACCGCCCAGAGCTGAAGTTCCAGCCCTACGATCCGCGCTACCCGGAGCGCGTGCGGGACTTCGACGGCGACTGCTTCGCCGCCATCCGCGCCAAGGATTTCGTGATCCACCACCCCTTCGAGAGCTTCGATGTGGTGGTCCGTTTCCTCAACCAGGCTGCCAATGACCCCGACGTGGTCGCCATTAAGCAGACGCTGTACCGCACCTCGAACGACAGCCCGATCATCTCCGCCCTCAAGCACGCCGCCGAAGCGGGAAAGTCGGTCACCGCGCTGGTCGAGCTCAAGGCCCGCTTCGACGAAGAAGCCAACATCCGCTGGGCCCGGGATATGGAGCGCGCCGGGGTGCAGGTGGTCTATGGCTTCCTCGACCTGAAAACCCACGCCAAGGTCAGCCTCGTCGCCCGGCGGGAAAGCGGTGGCTTGCGCACCTACTGCCACTTCGGCACCGGCAACTATCACCCGATCACCGCGCGGATCTATACCGACCTGTCCTACTTCACCGACGATGTCGAATTCGCGCAGGACGCCGGGCGCCTGTTCAACTACATGACCTCCTACGCCGTCCCGACCAAGATGAACCGGATTTCGCTGGCCCCGCTGGACATGCGCGAAACCCTGATGGACGCGATCGAAGACGAAACCCGCGCCGCACAGCAAGGCAAGCCCGCCGGCATCTGGGCCAAGATGAACTCGCTCGTTGATCCGGAGATCATCGACGCCCTGTACCGCGCCTCGCAGGCCGGGGTGAAGATCGAGCTGGTGGTGCGCGGCATCTGCTGCCTGCGCCCGGGGATTGCGGGGCTGTCAGAGAACATCACGGTCACCTCCATCATCGGGCGGTTCCTCGAACACTCGCGCATCTGCTGCTTTGCCAACGGCGCCGCTCTGCCCTCGCGACAGGCCCGGGTGTTCATCTCCTCGGCCGACTGGATGCCACGGAACATCAACCGGCGCGTCGAAACCCTGATCCCTATTCTCAATGAGACGGTACACCAGCAGATCCTCGACGAGATCATGGTGACCAACCTGCGCGACACGGCCAACACATGGATTCTGCAGCCCGACGGCAGCTATATCCACCGTTCGGTCGAGGCCTCGGAGTTGATTTCCAGCCACCAGTACTTCATGGAGAACCCGAGCCTGTCTGGCCGGGGCCGCGCGGGCGGCGGCGGCAAGGGGAAGGGCAAAGGCAAGAAGAAGTCCAAGGCCCGGGCAAAGCCCGGGGTTGGCGGCGGTTAAGCCGGGGACTCAGGAGATTAAGTGCGTATAGCGGAACACCATGACGTCCCGCCCTTAGGCGTGTTGGACATCGGCTCCAACACGGTCCGCCTGGTCCTCTTTCGAAAGCAGAGCACCGACCTCGAACCCGCGTGGGCGAACTGGCGCGAAGTCTTCAACATGCGCGAGCCCTGCCGCCTGGGCGAAGGGCTGGCGGCCACCGGCGAGATGAAGCCGGCGAACCTTGCCCACGCCTTCCGCGCGATCCGCGATTTCCGCCGCGCCCTCGCCGAAAGCGCGCCGGACGCTTACATCGACGTGCTCGCCACCGCCGCTGTGCGCGATGCCAGCAACGCCAACCGGTTGATCGACCTCATCGACCGGGCCTTTGGCGCGCCGCCCCGGGTTTTGTCGGGTGAAGAAGAAGCCCGCTACGCCACGCTCGGTGTGCACTACGGGCACGAACATGCGCAGGGCCTGTTCGCCGACCTCGGCGGGGGTTCGCTCGAACTCAGCCTTGGTGAAAACGCCGCTATGACCTCGCTGCCACTCGGCGTGCTGCGCCTGCTCGAGCAGTCGCGCTGTAAGCCCGGCCGCGCCCGGTCCATCATCCGGGCGGCGCTCAAACCAGTCCGGTTTATCCAAGAAACTGAGGGCGACACCCTGCATCTGGTCGGGGGATCGTGGCGGGCCATGGGCTCCCTCCATCGCCTGCTCCAGCGCGAACCCTTGCCGCAGCTGATCGAGGGTTACGGGCTCAAGGCACGCAAGACCCGCCGCTTTGCCGGGCGCATTGTCCGGGAGAAACCCGACCGTCTGCGGCCCTATCTGCGCCGCTCGGACCGGGCCGATACCCTGCCCTTTGCAGCGCTGGTGCTGCGTCGCCTGATCAAGCAGAGCGGGGTTTCACGCGTGCGGTTCTCCCAGTACGGCATCCGCGAAGGGCTGCTGGTTGACTGGGTGCGACAGGAGCGCTTCAGCGCGCCCGTCAATGATCGCCAGTTTGCGCTCAATCTCGACGAACCCCCCGCCTCGCTTTGAGGCTGCAGAGACCCTGACGCGGGGTCTCAGTTGCCGAGCAGCCCCCCCAGCCCGATGGCGTTGAGGCCGTCTTCAACCGCGCGGTTTGCCTCGTTCTGCAGGCGCTCTTCGAGTTGCCGGCGAGCCTCCAGCGCCTGTTGCTGGGCGGCCTCGATCTCGGCCCGTGCCCGCGCCTCGATCGCTTGCTGCTGCGCCTGCAACTGCGCGTAGGCTTCGGCTGCCTGCTGCTCGACGATGGCGCGCTGGCGGGCGGCCTCCTCGCTCAGCTGCTGCGCGATGCGCTCGCGCTCGTCGATCACCGCCTGTTCGATTTGCTGCTCAAAGGCCTGCGCTTCGCTGAGAATACGCGTGGCCTCGGCGTCGATATAGGCGCGGGCTTCGGCCTGCAGTGAGGCCACCGACGCGCCCTCAGGCAGATACTGGTCCAGATCCCAAAGCCCGGCGATGGTGGACAGGACGTCGGGATTACCCTTGAGCCAGTCGAGCAGCGCCGGGCCATCGATGGTCAGCTCTGGCTGATCCCACGATCCGACGATCCGCAGCGGCACCACCAGCGAGCCGTCCTGCACGTCGATGGTCAGGCCGTAGTCCAGCCGCTGCCGGGCCAGATCGATATCCCCCCGACCGCGGATCGAAAGGGCTTCGGTGTTGGCGAGAAAGTCCTCGTGCCGGAGCACGCCGTTCTGGATGGTTCCGGTCGCTGCAAGGCGCTGCAAAATGGTGCTGAACTGCTCACCGATGAAGAAATTGTTGGTCGCCGAACTCTGCAGCAGCGTCCCGGACCGCAAACTGTCAACCAGCCGGGGAATGTCCCAGCCGCGGATGGCTGAGGGCGCGACTTCGGTGCGGACCCCGCCGACGAGGTTGTCCATCCATGTCTGCGGCGTCGGCCCCCGTGTGGCGAGGCTGACGTTTGTCTGGGTCGCGCCTTCGATAAACTCAATGCCAAGAAAGTCGCGCAGGATGTCCCCGGCCTGCACCGCGTCGGCCTGCAGCTGCATGTTCATCGTGGGCACTGGCCCGCGTGTGTCGATCAGCACGCGGCCCCGGGCGGCGCCGCTGTAGACGGCCGTCTCGTCGACCTGCGCCTGCATGATGCCGTCTTCGAGGATGAGGCTGGCACTCGACCGGCCAAACCGGGTGATGCCGAGGTCCAGCCCCTCGAGCGACGCTGTGATCTGGGCATTGGCCTGCTTAAACGCGCTGAAATCGAAGGGCTCCGTGCCCCAGGGCGCACCGGGGTCAAGCGCCGCCTGCTGCTTGCGGTTCGCCGCTGAGCTGGCTTCGAGATTGAGATAGGGGCCAAGGTCGAGATTGCCGCCGATGAGGCTGGCCCTGATCGACGGGACGGGGTCGAAAATGATGCTGGCCGAGCCTTGGGCGCGCTGGTCATCGAGGGTGACAACGGCATTCGAGACTGAAGCTTCGACATCGGAGACGCGAGCATTGCCCGCCAACGTCAGCGGCCCGAGCACACCCGGTTCCAGGCCCGCAGGCACCGCGTCGAAGGTCTGCAGCACACGACGCAGGCTGGGGATGCTGACTTCCAGCCCGTCGATGCTCGCACCGGCGAAAAAGCCGTCGCCCGCCGTCAGCCGCAAGCTGCTGAACCGCAGCCCCTGCGCCCCCACCGCCGCAGCCGTGTTCCGCGCGCGCAGGCTGAGCACGCCGTCGGCTGCCAGCGAGCCGCTGAAGCTGGTCTGCAGCCGCGTGACGCCGAACAGTTCTGGGTCTGAGGGCAGTCCCAGCACCTGTCCGGCCGGCGTCCCGGTCAGCCAGCGGTTGAGGCTGGGGTCGCTGAAGCTCATCGGTTCGAGGCTTTCGAAGGTTACCCGGCCCGATGGTGAGAGGATGGCCTGCACCGGTACGCTCAGCCGCGTCTCTCCGACCTGCGCAACAATCTGCGGGGCCGACAGCAACCCGGCATCAAGGTCAAAGGTCAGCCGCGCTTCGAAGGCTGGCAGCAGCCAGGGCGCGACCGGCAGCACCACGCCGATCCGGGTCAGCACATCGCTGAGGTCGGGTCCGCTGGCACTGATCCGCCAGCCCAGAAAGGCTGGATCGCCGGTCGACAGATCCAGATCGCCGAGCAGACTGGCCGTTGCATCGGCAAACCCCAGCGTGCCGTCCACCGCCACCGCCTGCGAACGCAGGAAGCGTTCGAGACTGGCGACTTGTCCTTCAAAGCGCAGCGGCGTGCTCTGCCAGACCGCGCGGGCGCTGAGGGTCAGGGGGCTGGCGAGGCTCTCCAGCGCGGCGTCGGCGTTGATATCGCTCAGTTCGAGCAGGGTCTCGCCGGCTGCGTCGGCCACCTGCAGCCGACTGCGCTCCAGCACTACGCCGTCCAGCCGCAGTGCGTCGGGTAAGGCCGCCCCGCTGGCATCCGCGTTGGTGGCACCGGCGGCAAAATCCGGCATCCCGGCAATCCCGCCCTCGGGGTCGAGCCGCAGGTTGACCTCGGCCCCGCTCAGCCGCATCCGGGTCACGGTCACGTCCCCGCGCAGGAGATCCCGGGTGTTGAGCGACAGCGCTGCACCTTCGACCCGCGCGAGCGGCGGCAGAGCGGGGTCAGTGGCTTCGATGACAAAATCGCCAAGGTCAAACTTGACCTCGGGCACAGCGGCAAGCCGGATGGAGCCGTTGAGCTGCATGGACAGGCCCGTGGCGTCCTCGACCGCAGCCTCGATCCGATCGGCAAAGCGGTCGACGGGCAACAGCGGCAAGGCCAGCAAGGCGCCGACCGCCAGAACCACCAGCAGCAGCACCAGAAACGCAAAGAGTGACAGCAAACGACCCATGGTCAGAACTTTACGCCCGCGCTAGGGCAGATTTGCGGCACCTACCAGGAGCCGGTGTTTTCCATGCTGGCCCAGGGCTCGGCCGGGGCCTGCGCCTCGCCTTCCTGCAACAGCTCCACAGAGATCCCGTCCGGTGAGCGGACGAAGGCCATGCGGCCGTCCCGCGGGGGCCGGTTGATGGTGTAACCCATGTCGCTCAGGTGCTGGCAAAGCGCGTAGATATCGACGGTTTCATAGGCAAGATGGCCGAAATTGCGCCCGCCCTGATAGTCCTCCGGGTCCCAGTTATAGGTCAGCTCGATCGGGCATTCTTCCTGCCCCTCGGGCGCGAGGAAGACGAGGGTAAAGCGCCCGCCTTCGTTCTCGTAGCGGCGGGTTTCCTTGAGGCCGAGGCCGTCGCAATAGAAGCGCTTGCTGTCTTCGATATCCCGGACCCGAACCATGGTGTGGAGGTAGCGCATGGGGAGTGCTCCTGTCTCAGTGTCTGTGGTTGTCACAAATCTACACCGGCTGGACGGGAATGCCGCAAAAAAAAGGGCCCTGCTGGTTGGAGATGGTTATCCAGCAGGGCCTAGTGTCGCTGCTCAGTTGGGGTGCGAGCGGCGAGGGGTATGGAGAAGAGGCTGAAAAAGCCCTGATCGCGGGCGTCCTTCCTCGACTTCGGGTCGTCTAAGCGACTGCCATGGGCAACCGCTGTTCCTTGGCCATCGTGACCATCTTCTGCTGCAGCTTCTCGAAGGCACGGACTTCGATCTGCCGCACTCGCTCACGCGAGATATTGTAGACCTTTGCCAGGTCTTCGAGCGTGGTTGGATCCTCGGCCAACCGGCGCTCCGTGATGATGTGCTTCTCGCGCTCGTTGAGGTCGGCCATGGCCTCCTCCAGCAGCGCGTGACGCTTTGCAAACTCGTCGCTTTCAACCAGCGCCGCTTCCTGGCTGGTCTGGTCATCATCGACGAGCCAGTCCTGCCATTCTCCCTCACTGTCCGCACGCAGCGGCGCGTTCAGCGAGTGGTCGGCGCCGGCCATCCGGCGGTTCATGTTCACCACCTCTTCCTCGGGGACATCGAGGTGGTCGGCGATCTTCTTCACGTGCTCGGGCGAGAGGTCACCATCGTCGATGGCCTGCATCTGCCCCTTGAGCTTGCGCAGGTTGAAGAACAGCTTCTTCTGCGCCGCGGTTGTGCCCATCTTCACCAGCGACCAGGACCGCAGGATGTACTCCTGGATCGAGGCGCGGATCCACCACATGGCGTAGGTCGCCAGGCGGAAGCCCTTGTCAGCGTCGAACCGCTTGACCGCCTGCATCATCCCGACGTTGCCCTCGGAAATCAGATCCGACACGGGCAGGCCGTAGCCGCGGTACCCCATAGCAATCTTCGCGACGAGGCGAAGGTGGGATGTGACCATCTTGTGCGCCGCCTGGGTATCGCCCCGGTCGGCCCACGCCTTGGCCAGCATGAATTCTTCGTCGGCCGACAGCATCGGAAACTTGCGGATTTCGTCGAGGTAGCGGGAAAGGTTGCCTTCCCCGGTCAAACTCGGGATCGATGCGACGTTAGCCATGGTTCATCTCCTTCTGCAGTTCCGCGTCGGCCCCAGGTGGTGGACTGTGGCACTTCTGACACGGACGTATAATTTTTCGCGCTGTACGCGCTTTTCTTATTGTTAACAAAAGCATGGATGGCGGCGATTTCAAGACCCCCAAGCCCAATAGTGTGCCCAAAATGCACTATTTATCGCTCACAGACGCGTTACACCCGTGTAATATCAGAACAAAACAAGAAAATAAATCAGCTTAATGCGTCGATCAGGTTTTTCATGTCGTCCGGAATCTCGCTTTCAAAGAGAATGAACGATTTTTCAATCGGGTGAACGAATCCAAGAACGGCCGCGTGGAGGGCCTGACGCGGGAAATCAGCGATGATTTGCTGCTGTTTGTCGTCAAAGCGCGCACGGCGTGCCGGGGACGCCCGGCCATAGAGTGGATCGCCCAGCAGCGAATGGCCGATGGCGCTCATATGGACCCGGATCTGATGCGTGCGCCCGGTTTCGAGCGTGCAGGCGACCAGCGCCGCGCCCAGCCCCAGATGCCGCAGCACCCGATAGTGGGTCACAGCCTCCTTCCCGTGCTTCAGGTCGACGGCCATCTTCTTCCGGTTCATGCGGTCACGGCCGATCGCACCCTCGACCACGCCTTCGGTCGGGCTGGGCGCACCCCACAGCACGGCCTGATAGACCCGTTCCAGATCGTGGGACGCGAACAGCGCGGACAGCCCTTCGTGCGCGGCCTGATGCTTGGCGACCACCATCACCCCGCTGGTATCCTTGTCGAGCCGGTGCACAATGCCCGGCCGGCGCTCGCCGCCAATGCCCAGCAGGCTGTCGCCGCAATGATGCAGCAGGGCGTTGACCAGCGTACCATCCGGGTGACCGGGCGCGGGGTGGACCACCATCCCGGCAGCTTTGTTAATGATGATCAGGTGCTCGTCCTCGAACAGGATATCGAGCGGCAGGTCCTGCGCCACCAGCTCGACCGCAATCGCGGCGGGCACGCTCATCACCACCTCACCATCATCGGCCCGGATGCGATGCGCCGGAGCCTTGACCACGGCGCCATCGATACGCACCGCACCCTGAACGATCAGCGCCTTGATCCGCGATCGGCTGATGTCCGGGAAGTGCTTGGCAAGCAGGTGATCGAGGCGCTTGCCCCGCTCTTCCTCGGCCACGCGCAGCGACAGTTTCTCGCTATCGTCAAAGTCTTCCACGGGTTAGACATCTCTCATGTAGCGTCACTTGGGTCTCTGGCTTACCGATGAACTTCGCCTCCGACAACGTTGCAGGGACAAGCCCTGCCCTGCTTCAGGCTCTTGCCGATATCAATGACCGGCCGCTGCCGTCCTACGGTGGCGACCCCTACACGGACGAGGTCGAGGCGCTGTGCCGGGAGATTTTCGAGCACGACAGCCTGCGCACCCTGCTGGTGGCAACGGGGACGGGGGCCAACGCCCTCGCCCTGTCGGCCCTCACCCCGCCCTGGGGCGCAATATACTGCCACAGCGTTTCGCACATCGCCGTTGATGAAGCCAATGCGGTCGAAGCCGCCAGCGGCGGCTCGCGGCTGATGACCATCGAAGGCGAACACGCCAAGATCGACCCCGACCAGCTGCGCGCCGCCATCTATGGCAAAGGGATCGTGCACCACCCCCAGCCCTCGACCCTGTCGATCACGCAGATGAACGAACGCGGGGCGACCTACAGCCTCGCCGAGCTCGAGGCTCTGACCGCCATCGCCGCTGAGCACGGGCTGCGCGTCCATATGGACGGCGCACGCTTTTCCAACGCCATCGCCGGCCTGAACTGCTCACCGGCGGACATGACCTGGCGGCTGGGCGTAGACGTGCTGGTGTTTGGTGCGACCAAGAACGGCGCGCTGGCCGGTGAAATTGTCGTGTGCTTCGACCCTGCCCTCGCCGACGAACTGGCATTCCGGCGCAAGCGGGCCGGGCAGTTGTTTTCCAAGATGCGCACGCTGTCGGCGCCGCTCGCGGCCTATCTGCGCGAAGAGCTTTGGCTGGATAACGCCCGCCACGCCAACGCCATGGCCACCCGGCTGGCCGAAGGACTGGCTGGGGTCAAAGGGGCGCAGCTGCTGCGCCAGCCCGACGGCAATCAGATGTTCCTGACCATGGATCCCGGCCTGGCGGGCCGTCTGCGCGCCGCCGGGGCCGAGTTTGACGACTGGCCCGAGGTTGGCCCCGACGTGGTGCGGCTGGTCACGGCCTTCAACACCCGCGAGGAAGACGTCGAGACGTTCCTCAGCCTCGCCAAAGCGGGCTGATCACCGACGCAGTCATAATGCCGTTCGTGCCGTCTAACGGCCACGATGCCAGAGTGGGGCATCAGACACAGGCCAGGTGACAGGTGACAGGTGCCGGGTGCCGGGTGACAGGCGCCGGGTGACAGGTGCCGGGTGACAGACCCATGGCACCGCACGAGGGGCAAAGGTCGTAGGGCGTGTTCCGCAGACGTTCGGCTAGTGAAGGCGACCCTTATCGGTCAGGTAGTCTTCGGCCTCCATGACCATACCGCGTTTGATCAGGTCGGGATCGACGGCGAAGTCGCGACCCAGCTCATAGCGGGCCATAGCCTGATACAGGTACTGTGCCCGGGTGTAGTGGAGCAGCCCTTCCTCATCGAACAGCCCCAGATCCTGATCGATCGACCACGCGCCAACGGCCTTAGCGAGCGTGGTGGCGTAGAGCAGGCTATCGTTAAAGCCCTTGGGGCAGTACAGCACGGGGGTCGCGCACGACGAGGTCTGGGTTCGGTAGAAATCAGCGCCGGGCTTGGTTTCGGTATAGGCGACGGTCTTGCCGTCCATCAGCCCCCGGGTCCACGACTTGGGGATCTGGCTGGCGCCCGAGCGTGGGCAGTAGCTCAGCGTACCGATGCAGTCACTGGGCGGGGCATAGCGCAGCGCCAGCTCGCGGGTGGTGATCAGCTCATGCTTGAAGCGGTAGTTTCGCATCAGCCGGGCAAAGGCGCGCGCTGAATAGACCGGATCGGCGAAGATGGCATGGCCCGACTTGTCCTGCCCGATCTGCCCCTTCCACTGCTGGTCCTTTGGGGTTTTGACGCACCAATAGTTGTTCTGACGGATGCAGCGACGACCGGGGGCGTGCAACTCCTCCGAGGTCATCTCCAGCGATTCCCACTGCTGCCCGGACTGGCGGTAGAGGCCGTAGGGGCGCACTTTGGTAAAGGCGTAGGCGCGCTCAGCACTGACGGTCTCGATCACGGGTTCAGGCGCAGGCTCCTGCTGATCGATCAGAGAACAGGCAGCAAGGCTGGTCAGAAGGGCAAGAAGCAGGATCTTCAGCGGACCACCGCGAAACCTTGGGCCGATCAAATTCAAGGCCAGACTCCTGTCGAACTGCAAAGCGCCCCTTTGAAAACCCGTGGGGGCAACCTCGTCATCGGTCCTCCTACCCGCGCCAGAAGCGGACACCAGACCGTGATCAAATCAATAAAAAGGGCACTGTCGCACCCGAATCATGTACAAACACCGTATATTACATGATTCTGAAAGTGAACTGCTTTTCCTATGCCTCTGAATTATTGCCTTTTTGCGTCAGGAACAAGATCAAGACTCGACCATGGCTGCTGAGTCGCCGCGTCTTGCCGTCATCGGCGCCGGTATCGCTGGGCTGACCGCCGCGCGTCTGTGGCAGGACCGCGGCCTGTCCGTTCGCCTGTTCGACAAGGGTCGGAACATCGGCGGGCGCTGCGCGACGCGGCGGCGGGACGAGCTTGCCTTCGACCACGGCGCACCGGCCATCGCTGCGACCGACGGCGACTTCCGCTGGGCCATGCGCCGTTGGATGATGGGCGCGGCGCTGCAACGCTGGCGGGGCAGCATGCAAGGCTTTCCCGAGGGCCTGCGGCTGTTCACCGGAACCCCGGACATGAACGCGATCCCGGTGCGGCTGGGCGCCGGCCTCGATATTGCGCAGCGGGTTGAGGTCGCCCGCATCGAGCGCGAGCCGGACGGCGGCTGGCACTTGCACGACGCCGACGGCACGGCGCTGGGTCGGTTTGATGCGGTTCTGCTGACCTGCCCCGCGGCGCAGGCACAGCGCCTGCTCCAGCCCGGTCTGAACGCGGGCTGGGTCGAACCGGGCTGGTTCGACCGACCCGTGCACATGCGCGCGGTCTGGACGGTCATGGCCGCCTTTGAAAGCCGCGTTGCCTCTGCCCACGACGCCATGGTGCTGGATGGAGAGCCGCTGGAGTTCGCCCTGCGCAACAGCAGCAAGCCCGAACGGACCGGGGGACCGGAAAGCTGGGTTCTGCACGCTGCCCCGGACATCACCGAGCAGTTTCTCGACCACCCCAAGGAAGCCGTCGTCGAAGACTTTCTGGCAGCGCTGGCCTATCACCTCGACACCAGCCTACCGCGGGTGATTTTCGCCCGCGCCCACCGCTGGCTCTACGCCCGGGCTGAAGCTACGGATACACCGAACCCGGACGGGACCGCGACAACCGAGCCCAGCCTGTTCGACCCTGAAACCGGGCTGGGGCTTGCCGGGGACTGGCTCAGTCCGCCGGCCTCGCCCTTCCTTGGGGTTCAGTCGGCGTGGCTCTCGGGACGACATATGGGGCAGCGGCTCAGGGCGTGGGCACGGTCACGCTGATCGGCGGTGGCGGCGAGGTCGGGCTATCAGGTCTCAACCGTTGCCGCTGAACCGCGCCTCGATCGCCGACGCCAGCGCCTCGGGCGGGGTACCGCTGCGGAAGGTCTCGACCACGTGGTGTTCAGCGTCGGTCAGGAAAATCAGCGACGTGTGGTCCATCAGATAATCGCTGAAGGCGTCGTCGTCGTGCCGCGCTGCGTAGACAGCCCAGTCGGCCTTGACCGCCTCAACCGCTTCCGGGGAGCCGGTGAACCCGGTCAGATCGCCGGAAAACAGCTCGGCATAGGCAGCGAGGGTCTCTGGGGTATCGCGGGCCGGGTCGATGCTGACAAAGACCAGCGCCTCGTCGACAGCCGTCTGCTCGGCAGCGACAACCATGTCGAGCAAGCTCGTCGGGCAGATATCAGGGCAGGCGGTATAGCCGAAAGTGACCAGCATGGGCCGTCCGGCAAAGGCCTCGGCCGTATCCACCGGTTCGCCGGCGTGACTGATCAGGGTAAAATCGCCCCCGATTTGCAGGGGCTCTGTGGGTGGTGGCGGGGCCTGAAAGGCCCAGAGGGCAATCCCCGCCAGCACCAATGCGAGGGACAGCAGTCCCACCGCAGGCCGAAGCGTTTTCATGGTAAGGCCGGGGGTCCGTGCGGACCGGCGGGCTTACTCTTCGTCTTCGTCGAAATCGTCGTCGTCGTCATCGTACATGGTCGGGCCGCTGTCCTGACCCTTGGCGTCGGGGTCGCGGTCTACCAGTTCGATAAAGGCCATGGGCGCCATATCGCCGTAACGGAAGCCGGCCTTGAGAACGCGGGTGTAGCCACCGTCGCGGTTCTCGTAGCGGGCCGCCAGTTCGTCGAACAGCTTTCCGGCCATGGCAACGTCGTTGTGCAGCTGCGAGAGCGCCTGACGGCGTGCAGCCAGCGTGCCCTTCTTGCCCAGGGTGATCAGGCGGTCGACGTAGCGCCGCAGATCCTTGGCTTTCGGCAGAGTAGTTTTGATTTGTTCGTGCTTGATCAGCGCCGCCGCCATGTTGGCAAACATGGCCTTACGGTGGGTGCTGGTCCGGTTGAGCTTACGCCCCGACATGCGATGCCGCATGGTACAACTCCTTAACGATGTGTTGTTAGCGCTTGTGCGCCGCCCGGGGTGCCTCAGGTTCGAGACCCCATGGTTTTCCAGTTTAGTGGCCTGCATTCTGCCCGATGTCGCCGCGAGCGGCCCGACGGGCGGGGGTGCAGACGCCCCCTTTGTTTGGTCTTCCTGCTGCTGACAGCGGCGGTGCCTTAGAAAGGCTCCTCCAGCCGCTTGGCGAGGTCTTCGATGTTCTCCGGCGGCCAGTTCGGGATCTCCATGCCGAGGTGCAGACCCATCTGCAGCAGGACTTCCTTGATCTCGTTCAGCGACTTCCGGCCAAAGTTCGGCGTGCGCAGCATTTCCGCTTCGGTCTTCTGCACCAGATCGCCGATGTAGACGATGTTGTCGTTCTTCAGGCAGTTTGCCGAGCGGACCGACAGTTCCAGCTCGTCGACCTTGCGCAGCAGGTTGCGGTTGAACGGCAGCGCGTTCTCTTCCGGCTGCTGGGCCACGTTCTGGCTTGGCTCTTCGAAGTTGATGAACAGCTGCAGCTGATCCTGCAGAACCCGCGCGGCCAGCGCCAGCGCGTCTTCCGGGTTCACGGCGCCGTTGGTCTCAACCTGCATGGTGAGCTTGTCGTAATCCGTCTGCTGACCGACACGAGTATTCTCAACCTGGTAAGAAACGGTGCTGATCGGCGAGAACAGGCTGTCGACCGGGATCAGACCGATCGGCGCGTCTTCGGGCCGGTTCGCCGCAGCCGGGCGGTAGCCCTTGCCGTGGTCAACGGTGATTTCCATGGACAGAACTGCGCCATCATCGAGCGTACAGATCACCAGATCCGGGTTCATGATCTCGAGGTCAGCGCCGCCGTCGATCATGCCAGCGGTGATTTCGCCCGGGCCCTGACCGCGCAGGCGGAACTTCTTGGCGCCATCGGCGTGCAGCTTCAGCGCCAGCGCCTTGACGTTCAGAATGATATCGGTGACGTCCTCACGGACACCCGCGATCGACGAAAACTCGTGCAGGACACCGTCGATCTGGATCGCCGTAACGGCGGCACCGCGGAGCGATGACAGCAGGACACGGCGCAGGGCGTTACCCAGCGTGCGTCCAAAGCCTCGTTCAAGTGGTTCTGCGACTACGGTTGCCTGGCGCAGCGGCTCATCCCCGGGGGTGACATCAAGAGCCGTTGGCTTGATCAGGTCCGTCCAGTTGCTCTGCATGCGGCAGTTACCTCTTATTGTGTCGATTTGCCAACGACCCCCTTGCCCAAGGGTCATCCGGCTTAAGTAGGGTGGATCCGTCGCTTTTAAAGGCAGCGGCGGATCAAAGCGCGGTGGGCCTTAGACCCGGCGCTGCTTCCGTGGACGGCAGCCGTTATGAGGAACGGGGGTCACGTCACGGATCGAGGTAATGGTGAAGCCAATCGCCTGCAGCGCACGCAGGGCGGACTCACGGCCCGAACCCGGGCCCTTCACGTTCACGTCCAGCGACTTCATGCCGTGCTCCTGCGCCTTGCGGCCTGCATCTTCTGCAGCCACCTGCGCAGCGTAGGGCGTCGACTTACGCGAACCCTTGAACCCCTGCCCGCCAGCAGAAGACCAGGAGATCACGTTGCCCTGAACGTCAGAGATCGTGATGATCGTGTTGTTGAAGGTCGAATTTACGTGTGCGACGCCATTGGTAATATTCTTACGCTCGCGCCGACGCAGACCACGACTTGGCTGTGCCATTGGGACATCCTTTCAAAGTTTCTACACAGCACCGGTCCCACCGGGTGCCATATCAACGAAATTAACCGACCGTCCGGGCGCAGGTGCCGTCACCCCGTTGCCGGGATGCCGCCAAATGCGCGGGGGCTGTCCTTACTTCTTCTTACCTGCGATTGCGACGGCCTTGCCCTTGCGGGTCCGGGCGTTACAACGCGTCCGCTGTCCGCGGACCGGCAGTTTGCGACGATGGCGCAGACCGCGGTAGCACTTCATGTCCTGCAGACGCTTGATGTTCATGCGGACCTGGGTGCGCAGTTCACCTTCAACGAGGTAGTCGGCATCGATCTTTTCACGGATCGCAACCACCTGATCGTCGCTGAGCTGATTCACACGGGACATCTCGTCAATACCGAGAGCGGTGGTGATTTCCTTCGCCTTGGTGTTGCCGATGCCGTGGATGTACGTCAGAGCGATGTGTACACGCTTGTCGGTAGGGATGTTTACCCCTGCAATACGAGCCACACTGGGTCTCCTCACTAAGCACAAAAGTCAAAGCGGCAGCCACGGGAACCGAGACTGCCACTTGTGTAGCGCACGGTTTAGAAGTCCCTTGACAAACTGTCAATGACCCCACGGGTTATCCGCGGGCGCAATTTCCGAAGCCCTGCACCGCGCCCAGCGAAGGGGCGCCCGCGCCAGCTCAGGTCCGGCCGTCAGTTATCCATAATCGCGGCGATCGCCGCCCGTACGTCGTCGATGTCCGCCATACCATCAACCCGCTGGATCAGGCCCTGCGCCTCGTAGTGCGGGATGATCGGCGCGGTGTCGCGGCGGTAGACCGTCAGGCGGTCGCGCACGGTCTGTGCGTTATCGTCAGGGCGGCGCTTGAAACTGGTATGGCCACAGGCATCGCAGACGCCCTCGACCGCAGGCCGCTGGAACGCATCATGGTAACCGGCGCCGCAGTTCTCGCACGAATAACGGCCGGTAATGCGCTCGACCAGCGCATCTTCGTCGACGGTCATTTCGATCACGGCGCGCAGCGGCAGGTTCTTGCGCTCCAGCATGTCATCGAGCGCGGCGGCCTGCCCGCTGGTGCGGGGAAAGCCGTCGAAGATTGCACCGTTGCGGCAGTCAGGCTCGTCCAGACGCGCGTCGATCATCTCGATGATCATGTCATCAGGGATCAGGTCGCCACGATCCATGAGCTCGCCGAAACGCTCACCGAGCTCAGAACCCGACGCCCGGACTGCGCGCAGCATGTCGCCGGTCGACAGCTGCACCATACCCCGTTCAGCGACGAGGATTTTCGCCTGGGTTCCCTTTCCGGCCCCCGGCGGTCCGAGCAGAATGATATTCATGGTTCCGACCCTTTCGCCCGCGTGGCGCGGCAGGATTTACTTGTCTTGCTTGAGGCGACGGGAGCGCCGGCTGGACTTGGTATCCCGCCGCTTGGTCCGACCAGCCTGCTGGTTCCGCTTGAGCAACGTCTCATACTGCGCGGCCATCAGCTGGGTCTGCACCTGGCTGACGAAGTCGATGGACACGGTCACCATAATCAGCAGCGATGTACCGCCGAGGAAGATCGGCACGATCAACCCGGTCGAATTCGACTGCACAATGACCCGCGCCAACTCCGGCACGGCCACGACAAAGGCCAGATATGACGCGCCGATCAGCGTCAGTCGCGACAGGATGATATCCAGATAGGCCACGGTCTGCTTGCCCGGACGGACGCCCGGGATGAAGCCACCGTATTCCTTCAGGTTCCGCGCCGTGTCCTCGGGGTTGAAGACGATTGCGGTGTAGAAGAACGTGAAGAACACCACGAAAGCCACCAGCAGCAGCAGGTAAGGCCACTCACCAGCCCGGAAGTTGGCAGCGAACCAGTTCATACCCGCACCGATCGCGGCTGTGATCGGGTTGGCGCTGTCGGCGAGGCTGTCGCCAAAAGTAGCGCCCAGCAGCGGCAGGGTCACGATGGTCGACGCAAAGATGGCCGGGATCACGCCGGCGGCGTTGATCTTCATCGGGATAAAGGAGGTCTGGCCCTGGAACTGCTTGTTCCCGGCCGTACGGCTTGGGTACTGGATCGGCACTTTGCGCTGCGCGCGCTCGACGTAGACGATCAGCACGACCATGGCCAGCGACACGATTAGGATGCCCATGACGCCCAGCGCCTGCAGCGCTGACGCATCTTCGCGCAGGCTGCGCAGCAGGTTCCAGAGCGCACTCGGCATCGAAGCCACGATACCGGCAAAGATCAGCAGCGAGATACCATTGCCAACGCCGCGTGCGGTGATCTGCTCACCCAGCCACATCAGGAAGACTGTACCGCCGGTCAGCGTCACCATGGTGGTGATGCGGAAGATAAAGCCGCCGTTCATCACCAGATCCACGCCCGGGAAGTTCTCCAGCAGCACCGCGATCCCCAGCGCCTGGAACAGCGCGATCATGACGGTCAGATACCGGGTGTACTGGTTCATCTTACGACGACCGGACTCGCCCTCTTTCTGCAGTCGCTCGAACTCAGGGATCACCGTGCGCATCAGCTGCATGATGATCGAAGCGGAGATGTACGGGAAAATCGACAGCGAGAAGATCGACAGGTTCTCTAGCGCACCGCCGGCGAACAGGTTGATCTGCTGCAGCAGCGCCTGGAACGCGGAGTCATCGTCACCGCCGTAGGCAGCGCGGTAGACCTCAACGTCGATCCCGGGCAGCGGGATGAAGATACCAAAGCGGAAGACGATCAGGGCGCCAAGGGTGAACAGCAGCCGTTGCTGCAGGTCCCGCGCCTTGCTGAAGGTGCTCCAGGAAAAATTCTGCGCGAGCTGCTCAGCTGCAGATGTCATTCAAACACTCCCGCCCTTGCGTGTTGTGCGTCTGACCATCCGGATTAACAGGCCCCGGATACAGACAAGGCTGACGCATCGCCAGCCTCGTTGCTTATGCGTGTCTGCCGGTAAATAAGCCAACGACAGCGCCGGTTCAACACCGGCGTGTCGTCACGCCGGCTTTACTTGCCGCCCCGCTCGCGCTTGCGCTTGGGGACGTAGTCGGTCTTGAGGCTGCCACCAGCCTTCTCGACAGCCTCTGCAGCGCCCTTGGAAGCGCGGTAGACGTGCAGGTCGAGCTTGGCGCTCAGCTCACCGTTGCTCAGCAGCGAAATGCCGTCACGTTCGCGACGGATCACGCCAGCAGCAATCAGTGCTGCGGCATCGACGGTCGCCTTGGCGTCCAGCTTGCCCGCGTCCACGGCCTGCTGAATGCGGCCGACGTTGACCTCAACCAGATCCTTCTTGAAGGGATGGTTGGAGAAGCCCCGCTTCGGCAGACGCCGGTACAGGGGCATCTGGCCGCCCTCAAAGCCGTTGATGGAGGCACCAGAGCGGGCCTTCAGGCCCTTGTGACCGCGACCGGCGGTCTTGCCCTTGCCAGAGCCGATACCACGACCGACCCGCTTTTTGGTTTTGAGCGCGCCCGGATTGTCGCGCAGTTCATTCAAACGCATTGTCTTATCTTCCTTGCCTTGCGCACGCCCCGCCGCAGCCGGGCGCACTCGACGTCAACAACAGAAACCAGCCCGGTTCAGGCGGCTTCCTCGACCTGCACCATGTGCTTGACGACATTGATCATGCCGCGCACCGCAGGGGTGTCTTCCAGATCGCGGGTCTGGTGGCGCTTCTTCAGCCCCAGGCCCACGAGGTTTGCTCTCTGCTTTTCCGTGCAGCTGATCGCTGAGCGCATCAGAGTTACGCGGATACGGTTTTCAGCCATTGTCTCTCTCCGTTAAGCGGACACGACCCCAGACCCTCAGGCCTCGGCCATGGCCTCCTCACCCTGATCAGCGATCTGCAGCACGTCGGCGACCTTGATGCCGCGACGCTGTGCCACCTGCCGCGGCGACTGCGTGCGCTGCAGCGCATCGATGGTCGCCCGTACCAGGTTGTAGGGGTTCGAGGTACCGTTGGACTTAGCCACAACGTCTGCAACGCCAAGGGCTTCCATCACGGCACGCGACGGACCACCGGCGATGATCCCGGTCCCGGGAGGCGCCGTGCGGAACACGACCTTACCGGCGCCGAAGCGGCCTTCAACGTCGTGGTGCAGGGTTCGGCCTTCCTTGAGCGGAATGCGAACCATGGACTTCTTGGCGGCTTCGGTTGCCTTGCGGATTGCCTCAGGCACTTCCTTGGCCTTGCCGTGGCCCTGACCAACGCGGCCCTTGCCGTCGCCGACCACAACCAGAGCAGCAAAACCGAACCGGCGACCACCCTTCACAACCTTGGCTACGCGGTTGATGAAGACGAGCTTTTCAATCAGCTCCGGGCCTTCATCCTCACGCTTGTTCCGGCGATCACGACCGCCGCGGCCACCGCCGCCTCTGTTATCATCACGAGCCATTCGACTACGTCCTTTTCAGTGTTGGGACAGCCTTGGCGCTTTCTGTCGAGACCTGCGATGTCCGCCCAAGGGTGGGATCGGACCGGCCAGGTCAACACCGCTGCCGTAAAGCCCGGTGGCGATGGAAACCGCCACCTGGACAGATTAAAAGTTCAGGCCACCTTCGCGCGCGCCATCGGCCACAGCCTTGACCCGGCCGTGGAACTTGTAGGCGCCGCGGTCGAACGCGACCTTCTCCACGCCTGCCGCCTTCGCGCGCTCGGCGACCAGCTTCCCGACTTCCGAGGCCGCAGCCATATCGGTGGTCTTGGACAGCTTGCCCTTGAGCGACTTGTCGACGGTCGACGCTGCGGCCAGCGTGACGCCGCGCACGTCGTCGATGACCTGCGCGTAGATGTGCTTGGACGAACGGAAGATGCTCAGACGCAGGCGACCACGCGCCTTGCGGGCCAGAGCGGAGCGGGTGCGGTTCGCACGGTCAATCCGTTTGTTGTAACGAGTACGCATACTTCGGTTTCCCTCTGTGGAAGCCGTAAGCCCGACGTGGGCTTACTTCTTCTTACCTTCCTTGCGGGCGATGTATTCGCCGACATAACGGATGCCTTTGCCCTTGTAGGGCTCTGGCGGACGGTAGGCCCGGATTTCGGCGGCCATCTGGCCGATTTCCTGCTTGTCGGCCCCTTCGAGCTTGATCGAAGTCGGCTTTTCACAGGTAACCCTCACGCCATCAGGGATCGGGTACAGCACGTCGTGCGAGAAGCCGAGCTGCAGCTGCAGGTCCTTGCCCTTGAGCGCAGCACGGTAACCAACGCCCACCAATTCGAGTTCCTTGGAGAAGCCTTCGGAAACGCCGGTCACCATGTTGGCGATCCGCGCCCGTGCCGTGCCCCACTGGGCGCGTGCATCGCGGCTTTCGTCGCGTGGGGACACGCTGACTTCACCGTTTTCGAACTTGATTTCGACCGCGCCGTTCGCAACGAACTGCAGCTCGCCGAGCTTGCCCTTGGTCTTCACTTCCTGACCGCTGACGGAAACTTCCACGCCAGCAGGCACAGGGACCGGGTTCTTACCAATACGAGACATGTCTCACGCTTCCCTTCTTAGAAGATCCGGCAGAGCACTTCGCCACCGACGTTGCGGGCACGGGCTTCGCCGTCTGCCATCACGCCGGAGGAGGTCGAAATGATCTGCACGCCCAGGCCGTTACGGAACGGGCGCAGGTCGTTAATCTTGGTGAATACGCGACGGCCGGGCGTGGAAACACGGTCCAGCTCACGGATAACCGGGTCACCGTCGTGGTACTTCAGCTCGATGGTCAGCTCGGAGATACCCTTGCGTACTTCCTCGACCTTGTAGCCGCGGATGAACCCCTGGGATTCGAGCACCTTGAGCACGCTTTCACGCATCTTCGACGCCGGCGACTTCACCGACGAGAGGCGAGCACGCTGACCGTTGCGAATGCGGGTGAGCATATCACCCAATGGATCGGACATTGCCATGTGCGTTCTCCTTACCAGCTCGACTTGATCACGCCGGGGAGGCGACCCGTGGAGCCCAGCTCACGCAGGGCAATACGGGAAATGTTGAAACGACGGTAAACCGCGTGCGGGCGGCCAGTGAGGCCACAGCGGTTGTGCATCCGGATGCGCGAGGAGTTGCGCGGCAGCTTCTGCAGCTTCAGCACAGCCATAAACCGCTCGGATGGGTCCAGGTCCTTGTTGGCGATGGTCGCCTTCAGCTCGGCACGCTTCTCCGCGTACTTGTTGACCAGGCGCTCCCGCTTCACTTCGCGGGCAATCATAGACTTCTTAGCCATTTTTCAGATCCTCTCCGCTCAGTTCGCAAACGGCATTTCGAAAGCAGACAGCAGCGCCTTGCCTTCTTCGTTGGTGGTCGCGGTGGTTACGATAACAACGTTCAGGCCGCGGATCGTGTCGATCTTGTCGTATTCGATTTCCGGGAAAACGATCTGCTCGGTGATCCCCATGGCGAAGTTACCACGGCCATCGAAGCCCTTGCCGGTCAGGCCGCGGAAGTCGCGGATACGCGGCATGGCGATGGTGATCAGGCGATCTAGGAATTCGTACATCCGGGTCCCGCGCAGCGTGACCTTACAGCCGATTTTCATCCCGTCACGGATCTTGACCCCGGCTTCGGACTTGCGCGCGATCGTTTCAACCGGCTTCTGACCAGCGATCAGGGTCATTTCGTCCATGGCCTGCGTCAGCACCTTACGGTCGGTCACAGCGCCGGAGACACCCATGTTCAGCACGATCTTTTCCAGCTTCGGCACGGCCATGGGGTTCTTGATCTCAAGGTCAGCGGCGAGCTTGGGCACGACCACTTCCTTGTAGTGTGTTTTCAGACGAGGTTCGCTCATGTCGTCGGCCTCCCTCAGGAAATCACGGCGCCGGAGCGCTTGGAGAACCGCTCCTTCACGCCAGCGTCGTTGAAGCGGTAGCCAACGCGGGTCGGCTTGCTGTCGGTCGGATCGATGATCGAAACGTTGGAAATGTGCAGCGACGCTTCCTGACGAACAATCCCGCCGGTGTTGGCTTGGGACGGCTTCTGGTGCTTGGTCACCAGGTTGGCGCCCTGCACGACCACACGGTTCTGCGCGCGCAGGACCTTGGTCACCTTGCCGCGCTTGCCCTTGTCCTTACCTGCTGTGACGATCACGTCGTCACCGGTCTTGATCTTGAACTTCATGGCTTAGAGAACCTCCGGTGCCAGAGAGATGATCTTCATGAAGTTCTTCGCACGCAGTTCACGGGTAACCGGGCCAAAGATACGGGTTCCAATCGGATCGTTGTTCTTGTTGATCAGAACGGCAGCGTTCTTATCAAAACGGATGACAGAGCCATCGGGGCGCTGAATGTCAAAAGCGGTCCGCACGATTACAGCGCGCTGGACGTCACCCTTCTTCACACGGCCGCGTGGGATCGCTTCCTTAACGGAAACCACCACGATGTCACCGACACCTGCCGTACGGCGCTTCGAGCCGCCCAGTACTTTAATGCACTGAACGCGGCGAGCGCCGGAGTTATCGGCCACATCCATGTTGGACTGCATCTGGATCATGACGATCTCCCTCTAGCTCATTTAAGTCTTCAAACAGCACAAAGAGCCGACGGGCTTTCTTCCCCGGATGCGGGAAAGGAGTTCCTGTCGGCATTGCGATAGCGTCGTGTACTACGGAAACAGGGGCCGGAGCGCAACCGCTGGCGCCCTTATGCGCGCGCATAGCTGGCTGGCAGATTCGGTCGTCAGGCGTCGGTTCAGCGGGTGTTTGCGTGCCCGGCTCAGCAGCCTGGGTAAGCCTGCGCGTGGAAGGCACTGAGCACCAGTGGCTCGGTGCGCTGGCACACCGCCACGCCCTTGCTCGTCTGGGATCGGCCAGCGATCGAGGCGGCGTCCGGGCCACGGGCACCATCGGGCGAACCACCCCCGGCCAGAATCCTGAAGCCACCCAGCAAGCCGGTAAACCAGTCCAGATCCTGCCAGCCCTTCTGCACAGCGGCGAAATTCTCACCCAGCCCCGCCGCCTCAGCCAGCGCTGCAAGCGCGGCATCGAAGTCGGCCACCTCGTCGATCAGGCCGGCGGCCTGCGCCTGCCGGGGGGCATAGATCATGGCGCCCAGCTCGCGCACCGCCTCCTCAGAAAGCCCGCGGGCTTCGGCCACGTGGGCGCGGAAGACATCGTAGGACTCGTCGAGACTGGCCTGAATCACGGCAAGCTCTTCAGCGCCCGGTTCGCGGAAGGGGTTTCCGAAATCCTTGCCCTCACCCGCTGTCAGTGGAATGGCGCGAATACCGCCCCGGGTCTCGACACCGCCGCCGAACAGCCCGCCATCGAGCGCAACGGGATCGTCGTAGTAGACCCAGTTGCCCATGATCACGCCGATCGACCCAACCAGCGCGCCTTCGTCGGCAATAATCCGGTCGGCGCCCGCCATCGACCACATCCCGCCCGAGGCAGAAATCGACTCAACGAAGGCATAGACCGGCCGGCCGGTCGCTTCCCGGTAGGCTGCAACACCATCACTGATGGCCTTGGAGCCGTTGATGGTCCCGCCCGGGGTGTTGAGCAGCAGCAGGACGCCCTTGACGTCACTGTCCTCGGCCAGCGCGGCAAGCGTCTGTTTGACCGTGTAGCCGAACGTCACAAACTCGTCCGCAAACCAGCCCGCCGGGCTGTCGGCCGAGAGCGACAGGCTGTCGATGATCCCCGTGACCGGGACGATGGCGAGCTTGTTGTCACCGTCGTCGTTGAGTGAGCCGCGAACAACGTCGCTGAAGCCAGCGCCTTCGCTGCCGCCGCCTCCGGCTTCATAGCTTCCGTCGTCCCCGCTGCCGACGGCAAAACCACCAACAACGGCGATGGCACCGAGAAAGAGCATGGCAACCACGATCAGGCCCTTGATGGCGAACTTGGCGATTTCAGCGAAAAAGGACACGGGCCCCTCCCGGTTGGCCGTCGGCGTGGTGCCGCCCGACCGCTTCACGGTCTGACGCAACCCGCCGGGGGCGAGAAAATCTTTGCCCTGTGCCTGCGCTTTGGTCAGCGCGGCGTAGGAGGGCCTGGAACGAGGATCAGTCATGGTCTTCAGGTGGTTGCCTCAGCCCCCCGGCGCAAGGCCGTGGCGGCGCATGTGACGCTGCAACACCCGGGTCCAGCTGCGCTCAGGCAGGCGACTCAGCGGCAGCCAGAACCAGCGGATGCGCACGGGCTCGTGCCAGTCCGAGGGGTCCATTTCCCACGATGTCCAGCTTGCCGGCAGTGGCCGGCGCGGAAAGCTCAGGTAGAACCAGCGGTCCATTTTCAGGCGGTGTTTGGGGTGCACCTGCACGTCCGTCCCGATCAGGCGCAGGTTGCCAAAACCGCCGTCCAGACCGGTCTCCTCCACCGATTCCCGCCATGCCGCCAGCGGCGGCAGTTCTCCGGGCTCCAGCGTGCCGCCGGGCAGCGCCAGCGGCATGTCCGGATAGTCGACGTGCTCGTGCACCAGCAGGTGCTGGCGACGCACCATGTAGACGTAGGCTTTTTTGACAGGCTTCAGCGGTTTCAGGCTCACAGGTTCAAATGGTCCGGTGCGTGTTTGATCAGGGCGGCATCGACGGCGGCGAGGTCGGCATCGATCCCCAGATCCGCCAGCGACGTCACGCCGAAGTCGCGGATACCACAGGGAACGATGCCCTCGAAGTGCTGGAGGTTTGGGGCCACATTGAGACTGATTCCATGAAAACTGATCCACTTTCTGACCCGGATACCAATGGCGGCGATCTTGGCCTCCGAGCCGTCCGGCTTGACCACCCAGACCCCGATCCGGCCTTCGCGCACCCCGGCTGTCACCCCGAATTCAGCCAGCGCCGCGATGATCCAGCCCTCCAGCGACGCGACGAAGGCGCGCAGATCCTTCTTGCGCCGTCCAAGGTCGAGCATGACGTAGACCACCCGCTGCCCGGGGCCGTGATAGGTGTACTCCCCGCCCCTACCCGCCTCAAAGACCTCGAAGGCACCGGGATTGAGCAGATCCTCGGACCGGGCCGACGTGCCACTGGTGTAAAGCGGTGGGTGTTCGAGGAACCACAGCTGTTCCCGACCGTTGCCGCTCGCCAGTGCGGCGACCTGTGCCTCCATGTCCGCCAGTGCATCGGGATAGGGTACGAGGCGATCTGAGAACCGGAAAGGACTGCCCTTCCCCTGCAAAATATCCCCGCCAGAGTCGCGGTTTTGCCGGGTCTTCTCTGGCTTCATCCGTCTTGCACCTCGTCCTTAAAGCGGTTATCCCACACTCCTTGCTCCTAGCAGATGTGCGGCCGTGGCGGAATTGGTAGACGCGCAACGTTGAGGTCGTTGTGGCCCTTGGGCCGTGGAAGTTCGAGTCTTCTCGGCCGCACCATCTTCAGGAGCTGATCCCGGACAGAGCGAAAATCATAGCGCAGGGGGTGTTCATGACCGAACCGATACAAGCCCTCGCCACGTCTCCGGACCCAGATAAAGCCCGCACCATCGAAGCCCTGCTCCCTGAACTCGTCGAGGCTATTCGCGCCGGCCAGCTCGAAGCCATGCGCGCCGAGGTGCTGGCGCTCCACCCTGCCGACCTTGGCGACGTGCTCGAAGGCCTGTCCCGCGATGACCGGACGGCAGTCGTGGAAGTCTTTGGCGACCAGTTGCCGCCCGAGCTGCTGATCGAGGTCGAGGGCGTGGTCCTCGAAGATGTCCTCGACACCCTCGACGACGACGTGATTTCCGAGCGCCTGACCGAGCTCAATTCGGACGACCGGATCGATATGCTCGAAGACCTCGACGAAGAGGCCAAGCAGAAGATCCTCGCCAACCTGCCCGAAGCCGCCCGCTGGGCGGTCGAGGACGCACTCCGCTACCCCGAATCCTCGACCGGCCGCCTGATGGCGCGGGAATTCGTGACCGTCCCGGCCGACTGGAACGTGGGTCAGACCATCGACTTCCTGCGCGCCAATCCCGATCTCCCCGACGACTTCTATGACATTTATCTGGTTGACGAGGCTTACCGCCCGGTCGGCTCCGTCTCGGTCAGCCACGTGCTGCGCACCCGCCGCGCGGTGGCTCTGACCGACGTCGCGCAGGGCGACCTGCGGGTCTTCCCGCCTGAGCTGGATCAGGAAGAACTGGCCCACACCTTCCGTCAGTACGGCTTTTCCTCGGCGCCGGTGGCCGACGCCGAAACCGGCCGGCTGGTCGGTGTGGTGACGCTCGACGACATCGTGCACGTAATCGACGAAGAAGCCGAAGACGACCTGATGCGGCTGGTCGGTCTGGGCAGTGTGTCGGATATCAACCGCTCGTCGCTGCAGACCGCGCGCAATCGCTTCATCTGGCTGAGCGTCAACCTCGGCACCGCCGTGCTGGCGTCGATGGTGATCTCCTTGTTTCAGGGCACGATCCGCGAAGTCGTGGCGCTGGCCGTCCTGATGCCGATCGTGGCGTCGATGGGCGGAAACGCGGGCACGCAGACCCTCGCTGTTGCCGTCCGGGCGCTGGCCATGAAGGACCTGCGGGCCCGCAAGGCGGTGCAGTTCATCACCCGTGAAGCGCTGGTGGGGCTGTTCAACGGTGTGGGCTTTGCGCTGGTCGCCTTCGTGTTCTCGGCGCTGTGGTTCCAGGACGTGATCCTCGGCACCGTGATCGCCGTGGCCATGCTGATCAACCTGATCGTCGCTGGGCTGTCGGGGACTATGGTGCCGATCATCCTCGACCGGCTGAAAATCGACCCGGCCAACGCGTCCGCGGTGTTCCTGACCACCATCACCGACGTGGTTGGCTTTTTCGTCTTCCTAGGCCTCGCTGCGGCCTTCCTCGTCTGAGTGCGGCGCCAACGGGCGGAAAGCCGCGCCTCAGGCTTTGTTCACTGATCGGATTACCATGGCTCAGAAGCTGGAGTTCATCTTCGATTTTTCCTCGCCCTACGGCTATCTGGGCGCCACGGTCACCGACCAGATCACCGCGGAATTTCCTGAACTGGAAGTCGTGTGGCGGCCCTACCTCATGGGCGCGGCGATGAAGCAGACCGGCATCCCGGCGCTGGTCGAAATCCCGATCAAGAGCCGCTACGTCGCCCGCGATATGATCCGCTCAGCCGAACGTCTTGGCGTGCCGCTGACCATGCCGGGCAACTTCCCCTTTAAGTCGGTCGCCGTGTGCCGCGCCTTCTACGCCATCGAGGCTGAGGTCGGGCAGCCCGGGGCACAGGCCTTTGCCCGCGCGGCCTACAGCGCGTGCTTCGGCCGGGGTCGCAAAATCACCGAGATGGCAGTGCTGGCCGAGGCGGCTGCGGCTGCGGGCAGCCCGGCTTGGGCGCAGGATGCAGCGACGCTTGAACCCCGCTTGCAGGATCAAGACCTGAAGGACCACCTGCGCGCGGTGACCGATGGCCTGATCGCACGCGGCTGCTGGGGCTCGCCGCACTTCATCGTCGATGAGGGGGAGATGTTCTGGGGCAATGATAAGCGCTGGGAGCTCAGGGCCTTCCTCGCCGGTGAGTGAGCCTTCTGAAACAAAGGACTGCATCCGAAAATGAAAGAGGCGGTTCGAAACCGAACCGCCCCCTCCGCTCTGATCATCGGAGATTCGAGTAAACCGATCAGCTACAGCCCGTGGTCGAGCCGCAGGTAACACACTTCAGGCAGGTCCCGTTGCGCACCAGCGTGAAGTTCCCACAGCTGTCACAGGCGTCGCCGGTGTAGCCCTTCATCCGCGCCTCTTCCATGTTGCGCATCTTGTCGTCAGCGCCGTCGATTGCGCCGCTCGCCATGGAAAAGCGCTCGGACTCGCCCGCCGCCAGCTGCACCGTCACACCGCCGCCGTGGCTGTGGTCGTGGTCATGGCTGTGGCCGGGGCTCAGGTTGGTGGTGTCGAAGGACGTCTCACCGGACTGCTCGTCGTATAGCGCGGTGACAACCGTCGTCTCTGCGCCGACCGTCGCACCGGTGGTGCCTTCCTTCTTGCCGCCTTTGACCACGACGAGCTGGTTCTTCACCTCTTTCTTGCCGCCGCGCAGGTAGCCTGCGGAGGCAAAATCGAGCGCCATTTGCAGCGCATCGTCGTCCTCGCCTTCGCCGTCACCCGACATGGCCGACTCCTGATGGCCGTGGCCGAGGGTGTCGGTGCGCAGGTCCGCGGGCTCGACGTGGGCCAGATCGTTCCGGCCGAGGTAGGAAACCGCCAGCTCGCGGAAGATGTAGTCGAGGGTCGACGTTGCCATCTTGATCACGTCGTTGCCCTCAACCATCCCGTTCGGCTCGAAGCGGGTGAAGGTGAAGCTGTCGACGTATTCTTCCAGCGGTACGCCGTACTGGAGGCCCAGCGACACGGCGATGGCGAAGTTGTTCATCATCGACCGGAAGGCCGCGCCTTCCTTGTGCATGTCGACGAAGATCTCACCCAGCGCACCGTCCTCGAATTCACCGGTGCGCAGGTAGATCTTGTGGCCGCCCACGATCGCCTTCTGGGTGTAGCCCTTGCGGCGGTTGGGCAGGCGCTTGCGCTCGGGCATACGCTCGACAATGCGCTCTACGATCCGCTCTGCGACCACTTCGGCCTGCTTGACCGGGTTGGCCTGTGCCAGTGCTTCGGCTGCATCGGCTGCCTCGTCGGCGTCCGCATCGGCGTCGACCAGCAGGGCTGCGCTCAGCGGCTGGGACAGCTTGGAGCCGTCACGGTAGAGCGCGTTCGCCTTGATCCCCAGCTTCCAGGACAGCATGTAGGCGTCTTTGACTTCGCCGACCGTCGCCGTGTTCGGCATGTTGATGGTCTTGGAAATCGCCCCAGAAATGAACGGCTGGGATGCCGCCATCATGCGGATGTGGGAGTCGGTGGACAGCTCACGCGTGCCCTTGGCCCCACAGCGGTTGGCACAGTCGAAGACCTTCATGTGCTCGGCCTTCAGGTGCGGCGCACCCTCGACCGTCATCGTGCCGCAAATGTGCTCATTCGCCGCCTCGATGTCTTCTGCACTGAAGCCCATGCCCCCGAGCATGTCGAAGTTAAAGTCGTTCAGCTGCGCATCGGTGAAACCAAGCACGTCGCGGCAGAAATCGTCGCCAAGGCTGAAGCGGTTGAAGGCAAACTTGAGCTGGAACGCCGTGCTCAGCGAAGCTTCGATCGCCTGCAGCTTTTCATCGTCGAAGCCGCGCGCACGCAGGCTGTCGTGGTTGATGCCCGGCGCGTTCGACAGCGAACCCGTGCCGACTGCGTAAGCGATGATGTCGTCGATCTGATCGCTGCTGTAACGGAGGTTCTGCAGCGCCAGCGGCACCGTCTGGTTGATGATCTTGAAGTAGCCGCCGCCGGCGAGCTTCTTGAACTTCACCAGCGCAAAGTCCGGTTCGATCCCGGTGGTGTCGCAATCCATGACGAGACCGATGGTGCCCGTCGGGGCGACCACAGTGGTCTGGGCGTTGCGGTAGCCGTGCTTCTCGCCTTCGCTCAACGCACGATCCCATGCCGTCTTGGAGGCGTCGACCAGCGCCGGAACCGGGCAGTCATCGGCCACCAGCGGGACGGGCAGAATGGTGAGGTCTTCGTAGCCTTCGGACTCGCCGTAGGCCGCGCGGCGGTGGTTGCGGATGACCCGCAGCATCGACGCAGCATTGCGCTCGTAGCCCGGGAAGGCCCCGCGCTCGGATGCGATTTCTGCCGATGTCGCGTAGGACACACCGGTCATCAGCGCCGACAGACCGCCACAGATCGCCCGGCCTTCGTCGGAATCGTAGCCCAGACCCATGGACATCAGTAGCGCGCCAATGTTGGCGAAGCCCAGACCCAGCGTCCGGTATTCGTAGGACAGCTTGGCGATTTCCTTAGACGGGAACTGCGCCATCAGCACCGAGGTTTCGAGCGTCAGCGTCCAAAGACGGCAGGCGTGTTCGTAGGCCTCGATATCCAGCGTGCCCGGCTCGCTACCGACAAACTTCATCAGGTTCAGCGATGCGAGGTTACAGGCGGTGTCGTCGAGGAACATGTACTCGGAACAGGGGTTCGACGCGTTGATCCGACCGGACTCGGGACAGGTGTGCCACTCGTTGATGGTGCTGTCGTACTGCAGACCCGGGTCTGCACAGGCCCAAGCCGCAAACGAAATCTGATCCCAGAGGTCGGCCGCATTGATCGACTTCATCACCTTGCCGGTGATACGGCTGGTCAGGTCCCAGTTCTCGCCACGCTCGACCTTGCCGAGGAAGTCGTTGGTCACGCGAACGGAGTTGTTCGAGTTCTGACCGGAAACGGTCAGGTAGGCGTCGCTGTCCCAATCGGTGTTGTAGGTCGGGATCTCGATCTCGGTGAAGCCCTGCCGCGCCATTTCGATCACGCGGTAGATGTAGTTATCCGGCACCTGCGCCCGACGCGCTTCGCGGATCGACTGCTTCAGCGCGGGGTTGGCTTTGGCATCGAGGCGCTCATCGCCGTCCATGGACTGGCAGGCCGTCATGATCGCCTGCATGTGCTTGTTCAGGTTCTTTGAACCCGCAACCAGGCTGGCGACCTTCTGCTCTTCGACCCACTTCCAGTTGATGTAGGACTCGATATCGGGGTGGTCGGCGTCGACCGTGACCATCTTCGCCGCGCGGCGGGTGGTGCCGCCGGACTTGATCGCGCCGGCAGCCCGGTCGCCGATGCGCAGGAAGGACATCAGGCCCGAGGACTTTCCGCCCCCGCCGAGGCTCTCGCCTTCGCCGCGCAGGGCGGAGAAGTTCGAGCCGGTGCCGGAGCCGTACTTGAACAGGCGCGCTTCGCGCACCCACAGGTCCATGATCCCGCCGTCGTTAACGAGATCGTCGGCCACGGACTGAATGAAACAGGCGTGGGGCTGGGGATGCTCGTAGGCCGACTTGGATTTGGTCAGCTTACCGGTCTCGTAGTCGACGTAGTAGTGACCCTGGCTGGGGCCGTCGATGCCGTAGGCCCAGTGCAGACCGGTATTGAACCACTGCGGAGAGTTCGGCGCGGCCATCTGGCTCGCCAGCATGTAGCGCATCTCATCGAAGTAGGCCTGCGCGTCGTCTTCGCTGTCGAAGTAGCCGCCCTTCCATGCCCAGTAGGTCCAGGTGCCGGCCAGACGGTCGAACACCTGACGCGCGTCGGTCTCACCGACGTAGCGCTCTTCTTCCGGCAGCTTGGCCAGTGCCTTTTCGTCTGCAACCGACCGCCACAGGAACGACGGTACGCTGGACTCTTCGACGCGCTTCAGGCGCGCGGGCACGCCCGCCTTCCGGAAGTATTTCTGCGCCAGAATATCGCTGGCCACCTGGCTGAAATTCTCAGGCACCCAGATGTTGGGCGCAGAGAAGACCAGCGACCCGTCCGGGTTTCTGATTTCAGATGAAGTCTGACGGAACTGAAGATTGCCGTAAGCCGACTGGGAATCCGCGGTGAAGCGCCGCTCGATACGCATGTGTAACCAACCCCTTATGCTGATGCCAGTCCGTCTGGTTGCACGGAAAAGGCACCCGCTTACGGGCTCGCATGGCGCACCCGTTCGCAATAATTTTCTTAAGCGCTAAACCTGTAAACCGCGGTCATTAAATCCCGCGCGGCGTCGCACCCCCGAGTTTTTATCCCTCTTCCCGCCGCAAAAATGACTTGCTGTCGCGGGCTCTCCAGCTGCCGAAGGAATCGGCGTCCAAAGAAGCGGCTTATGCGACTAACAAACGCCGTCGTCCAGCGCCGAAAATCGCTTGCCTTGGCCTTCCGGGTTGAATTGCGTGGAAAACTGCCACGCAATTGAAACATCGACCATGATGCAACAAAATTCCGGAACGAAGCAAGAACTTTTCGGTCGGTTCTGACTCATGGGCTCTCGCTCCACCGAATGGCCTTGCTGTGCCATTCAGGGCCCCCAACAGTCTCACAATTGCCCAAGGTTTTCCACAGAAAAAATCAACATTTCGTCTCATTGAGAGGCCGAAACACAAGATATAGTGTCTGAGGCCTTTGAAATTATGCGAAAATAAGGCGAAGAAAATTTGTCGCACCAGGACGAATCGCTGTGCTCAGTCCCGTTAGACTGATGGGACTCAGCAGCCTTAACCCGTCTGTCCGCGCCAGATTATGCGCGAAAACGCCGGGGCTGGCATTTTGAATCCGCCGCGTTTAAGTTCCGGGCGGTTTCAACCGCACCTTCCACCCGAATCGGAAATACAGATGTCGTCCTTCGCCACGCGCCTGCACACCTTCTTCAATGGTACGCTCGTCGGAACCGATGAGGAAGGCAACCGCTACTACAAAGAGCGGCGCGCCAAGCCCATGGTCGGTTCATCGCTGAAGGAGCGCCGGTGGGTCATCTACCGCAATGAGAAAGAAGCCAGCCGCGTGCCACCCGAGTGGCAGGGCTGGATGAACCACACACTGGATCAGGCGCCGACTGAAGCCAGCCTGACCAAGTTCGCGTGGCAGAAAGAGCACCAGCCCAACCAGACCGGTTCGCCGGGTGCCTACGTCCCCGAAGGCGATCCCCGGACCGCAAAGCCCCGCGCAGCGACCACAGGCGACTATCAAGCCTGGAACCCCAACGAGGCGGGTTGAGCGCGTCAGCATGGCTCCGACCAACCGATCTCTTGAAATCATACTCGGTGCGCTGGTCGTCGGCGTGGCCATCTTCTTTGGCGGCCTGCTGCTCTCCGGACGTCCCCTTGCCGGTGGCGGCGAGGGTACGCGGGTGTTTGCGGTCTTCGGCAATGCCGACGGCATCGACCCGGGCGCGACGGTCAAGATGTCCGGCGTACCCATCGGTCGGGTTATCGCGGCCCGGTTGGAAGAGCCCTACTTCGACGCGGTTGTTGAAATCAGCCTGAACCCGGGCTTGTCCCTGCCCGACGACACGGCTGCCAAGATCAGCTTCGGCTCGCTGCTGGGTGGCAACTTCATCGAACTGGTGCCGGGTGGGTCCATGACCATGATGGTCGATGGACACATCATCGAGGACACCAGCGACGCGGTGAACCTCGTGGATCTGATCAGCCAGACCATGTTCGGCGGCGGGGTTGGCGAAGGCAATCCACCGGAAGACGCCGGGGGCGCGGGAGGCTTCAGCTTCGGCTTTGGCGGCGGCGATGACAGCTTCGCTGACGACGCCGACGGAGGCTTTGGCGAGGACTTCAGCGACAGCCCGGATACTGATCCGGACTCTGACGCCGGCGCCAGCGACGGCGACGGCGCTGGCAGCAACGGCGAGACCTCAGCGCAATAAGCAACCCTCCTATCCAAGGTCTTCTTTGGCGACGCGCTTTGATCTAAAGGCTTGATCAGACACAGAAGCGAGACGCCCCATGCCCAAGTTGATTATCCCCGGTCCCGAAGGTCGCATCGAAGCCCGCTACGAAGGCAACGACGACGAATCGGCGCCTATCGCCCTCATTCTGCACCCGCATCCGCAGCACAATGGCACCATGGACAACACGGTGACCTTCCTGATGTTCCACACCTTCGTGAACGCGGGCTTCAACGTGCTGCGCTTCAATTTCCGCGGGGTCGGCGCATCGGAAGGCGAGTATGATCGGGGCGAAGGTGAGTTGTCCGACGCCGCTACCGCGCTGGACTGGCTGCAGACCCACCGCCCCAATGCGCGCGGTTGCTGGGTCGCGGGCTACGATTTCGGCGCGTGGATCGGCATGCAGTTGCTGATGCGCCGCCCGGAGATCAATGCCTTCATCAGCGTATCGCCCCCAGCCAATCTCTACGACTTCACCTTCCTCGCGCCGTGCCCGAACTCGGGCCTGTTCATTCAGGGCAACCAGGACGATTTCGTCCCGCAGGATCAGGTGTTCAAACTCGTCGAAAAGCTGCGGGCGCAGCGCGGTATCGACATCGACTATCACGTGATCGAAGGCGCCAACCACTTCTTCACCGGTAAGGAGAAGGAGCTGGAGGGCTCGATCCGAAGCTACATCGAGGCCGCCCCGCAACTGCTGCCGCCTGAGGAAGAGGAAGAACCTGAGGTCGAGGTCGAGGACGAAGACGTGGAAATGGACTTCGACGAACTCCTCGATTCCATGGACGCCGAGGACGGCGACGCGGCGGACGAGAGCTGAGGCGAGCCAGCAGTGAAAGACCCAGCAGTGAGAGACCCAGCAGTATGAGCACCGAGCAGCCCCTGTCCCACGCGCAATCGCCCTTCCTCAAGGAAGCCTTCGCCCGCGGCTATCTGCACCAGTGCACCGACGTCGAGGGGCTGGACAAGGCCTTCGCCGCCGGGCCTGTGACGGCCTATATCGGCTACGACTGTACGGCGGACTCGCTGCACGTCGGGCACCTGATGAACATCATGATGCTGCGGCTGTTCCAGCGGACCGGCAACCGGCCGATCACCCTCATGGGCGGCGGGACGACCAAGATCGGCGACCCGTCGGACAAGAACGAGGCCCGTCCGCTGCTGACCGATGAAATCATCGCGGCGAACATGGCCGGGATCCGGACCATCTTCGACCGTTTCCTGCGCTACGACGACAGCCCGACCGGGGCCATCATGGCCAACAACGCAGACTGGCTGGAGGGGCTGAAGTACATCGACTTTCTGCGTGAGGTGGGGCGGCACTTCTCCGTCAATGCCATGACCAAGATGGATTTTGTCCGGCGCCGCCTCGAGAACGAGCAGAACCTCAGCTTCCTCGAGTTCAACTACATGATCATCCAGGGCTATGATTTCCTTGAGCTCTCGCGCCGCCATGGCGCGGCCCTGCAGATGGGCGGGTCTGACCAGTGGGGCAATATCGTTCAGGGGATCGAACTGGGTAGTCGGATCGACGGGAC
>Ga0163109_10000388_pt1 | contig 35641 bp, 24 predicted proteins | sample CRUFie1St13metaG_FD_108704 | JGI IMG/M metagenome (GOLD analysis project Ga0163109, IMG submission 108704) | Marine microbial communities from the Costa Rica Dome - CRUD Field 142mm St13 metaG | ecosystem: Environmental > Aquatic > Marine > Oceanic > Photic zone | place: Costa Rica: the Eastern...
CCATTGTTTTGTATAAATTCAACTAATTTTTTGGCAGTTTCCCCCTTGTAAAATTCGTCTCTACCATATTCCATAATTCTCTCAAGGGTAGAAGCAAGATTTGGAAATTTAATCGTATCGTTAGTATTGAAATCATTATCAAAAAGTATTTTTGATTTATTAACAAGCTTAAAATATTTACGATTTTCTTCAATTCTATTTTTTTGTTTTTCCGTGACAATCACTCCTTTTTTTGCTAGTTCTATTACGGGACTTATTAACTCATTGATTGTTAATGTTCCATACTTTTCATGAGCTTCAAAAATACCTGCAATTGTTCCTGGTACTCCAACAGAAAGGCCACCTATCATACTTAGACCTTCAATTATGTCATTATTTTCGTCTAAATACATACCGCTGGTGGAATTAATTGGTGCTCTTTCCCTGTAGTCTAAAGCGCCTGTACTTCCGTCTGATTTTCTGTATACCATAAAACCCCCACCACCAATATTTCCTGCTGACGGATATGATACTGCTAGTGCTAATTCTGTAGCTAACATGGCATCAAAAGCATTACCTCCTTTTTTTAAAATATCTACACCGATTTTACTAGCTTCTTGTCTTGCAGAAACAACCATTCCATTATCAGCTAGAACACCTTCATTTTTGTTCTTACAGGAAAAAATGAATAGTGTCGAAAAAAAGAAATATTTGACAAGTTTTTTTAACATAACTTCTGTTTCGAATTTACAAATTCTATTTATAACAATACGAGTAAAAAATTATAGCTTAATGAACAATTATAATGCCATCGAAAATATCAATTAAAAGTTTAGTCTTATTAAATCAACTATAAAATAAATATTTAGCTAAAAATGCTAAAAAAACTTTCAAAAATTAGTCAATTAATTTTTTTCATTGCCCTTTTATATTTTTATTTTGTGTTTAAATAAAAGATCTTTATGTATAGATTGTATACACCCGTTAATTTTAAAAATGAAGTATCTAAATTATTAAGCAGAGTTGAATACAGTATTGAACTACTTACAAGTGAAGATGATTTGTTAATTTTTTCAAAGGAACTATATTCTTTTTTAGAAAAAAATACACAAGCTGATATTATTATTTGTTCAAAGACTAAGAAAAAATCTATAAGAATCTTTAACGTTATAAGCAGGCTATCAGAATTAGGCGCAAGAGTTTTTTGGTTAACTGATGATAATATTGATAAACTAAAAAGCCATTTTTTAATTTTTGATAAAACTACTGTAGTAAGCAAATTATTTTACACTTCTGAAAATAGTACTGAAAAACAGGTGATGTATTTTTCAAATATTTTTAGCAAAATAATGCTTAAAGCTGAAATAATTTCACCTCAAGTTAACAAGATTAAAGCCAAAATTTCCGTTGATAATTCAATAGTTGAAAGAAATCATATAATTGAGCTCAAATGGGATATTGAAAATGCTGATACATTTAATATATCTCCAGCTTTAGATATAAATACTAAAAGAGGGAAGATGAGTTTACAATTACAAAGTGACACTATGTTTAAATTAACAGCTTCAAATAAAAATGAACATATTACAAAGTTTTTGTTTGTTAAGGTGATTAATGATAAAAAAATTAACATTGATGTTAAGGTTTTTGACCCATTTACCGAAAGATATATATATTTAAGTCCTGTAATTCATAAAAAATCCAAGAGATATTATTGTTACAACAATCAAAGTGTTATTATTTCATGGGACTCTAAAGAAAAGGTTGAGCTTTTTGAAAAAAAGATAGGTAAACTTAAAGTTAAAGATGAATATTCATTTATTATTGATGAGAAAAAAAATTTTCAAATCATCTTTGATGTTAATAACAAAAAGGTCACCCAAAACTTATTTGTCATCCCAAGTAAGGATAAAATTATTACAAAGCCAACGACTCCCGGTTCAGTTTCAAGTAGTCCTTTAAAAAAATTCAATAATTTAATTTCAAACTTTTTTTTAAAAAAATAATTCATTTAATATATTAACACAAAAATTTAGGTTTTGAAGATTGGACCAATAAATTCGTTTTTTTTATTTTGTTCTGGAACAAGTAAGGATATAATTTCAAAATGCCCAAGTTTTGAAATAATAAAATACTCTACCATAGGTGTTACAATTATTTTGACTTCCTTATTAGCACTTCTTTCAGGTTTCTATGCCTTATCAATAATTTTTGATAATATATATATATCAATAGTTGGTTCTATATTCTGGAGTATAATTATATTTAATTTAGACAGATATATAGTGATTAGTATGAGACCTACCAAATCTCTGTCAAACAATTTAATAATTTCATTACCTCGATTTTTTATCGCAATTGTTGTTGCAGTTGTTATTTCAAAACCTATTGAAATAAAGCTGTTTGAAAATGAAATCAATAATTTCCTAGAATTAGAAACTTTAAATAGATTAGAGTTGGTTGATAAAAAAATTGATCAAAAATTAGATGAAATTCAAATTAGAAAAGATAAAATTGAACTTGCTTTTCAGAAAAAAGTTGATATTGTTAACGGTTACAAGGAAGATTATCTATGTGAAGGCTCAGGAACATGTGGAACAATGATTCGTGGAAGGGGTATTGAGTTTCAGGCAAGAAAAGAAAGATGGGTTAACGAATCAGCCAAACTTAATCTTGAAAAAATAAAAAAAGATTCAATAATTAAAGGTCTGATTGAATACGAAAAAAAAATGATCAGCAATTTAAGCGAGGAAAAAAATGTTATAAAATCCACTAATTATGGATTTTTTGACAGGGTTGATGCTTTAAATTCTGTTAATGCTACAGCTTCATATTTTATTTTATTTATATTTATAATGATTGAAACTTCGCCAATGCTGACAAAAATTTTGGCAAGAAAAGGTCCTTATGATTTACTTGTTATGAAAACTGAATTTCAGTTTGAATCAGATTTTTTAAATGAATCAGACTCTTTGAAAATTCTTAGAGATAAAAATGAAAAAATAAATCAGATGAACGCAGATGTTGATTTGAATACCAGAAAAAAATTAATAGAAAATATAAATGCGCAAGATGCTTTTAGCAGATATGAAAATTTAAAAGATGATGAGGTTAATTAAAAACTTATTTTTTTTGTGTGCGTTTATGATGATATTGTTTTCTTGCTCATCAGCTATTGAAAAAGTTCAAGAGATTAATTCAAGAAGAAATATAGATAACATTATTGCCACTTCTATAAATGACTCAAAATCTGAACCTGATTTTGATAAGTACGTATTTATTGATAGTATTAAAAATCTTCTCCTACAAAAAAAGACAATTGATTTGGATTCTAAATACAAAGATTTAATCAAAGAAATTAATTTTGATAAACTTAGAGATACAATTTACCTAGGAGACATACATGCTAAAACTCTTTCTGGTGGAGTACCATTGATTTTTGAATATGATGTTAAACCCAACGATGTGATTTATTTTGATATTGATAATCTTAGTTCAAATAAGGTAAATAAAATTGAAATTCTAGAGGCTGATAAGGTTAGGTATCTGTATGAAAATCAACGTCGAAAAGATAAAATTTCATCTTCTTTTTCTGTGATATCTGGACCTAAAATAACTCTCAAAATTACAAACGAAACTCCGGTCAAAAATCTTGGTCTTTTCAAATCAAAACTTAAAATAAGCATAAAAAAAATTTCGAATATAGCGCTTATATCTGAAACAATAGCTGATACAATAATTTTTACAAAAAAAATTAATAAGAAAGTTTATGATACGATTTATAATATGGAGTCAAACCTTAATTTTAAATTATCTTCAAAGTTAAATTTTTCTGAAAAAAATTTTATCGAAATACCTATCAGGATTTCTGATAACGAAAATTTGAGAGCCTGGTCGTATTGGCTTGGATTAAACTCTCAGGATTCTCTTGAAATTAAAGATGTTAGAAATAATGCTATTTCATATTATATTGAAAATGAATTAAACAAAAAACTAATCAATAAAAATATTTCAAACGAGCTAATTTCACAAAACAAGGACATTGATATTGCTTTTGAGAATTTTACAAATGACCGGAGGGGACTAAATTTTGCCAGAAATTATTCTATGTTTTCTGTTGACAATAACCTTTCATCAGATTTAAAAACAAAAGCTAAACTGAAGCTTTCAAATACATCTAATCTATATGATTATGATTTGAAATTTATTTTAATTTCAGCAAATTTAATTCCAAAAACCGTTGAGGAAGATGTTGTTGCCATTGATGTCAAAGAAAAAATCAGATTAAAAATTATTGGATTATGAATAAGCTACATAAAACCAAATATTTTCTACTTTTTTTAATCCTTTTTACATTTTTTGGATGTGATCAATTAAAGCAAGTTGATAGAGTCATAAAAAAATCTTTTGGTCAAATAAATAGATTTGAAAGGCAAAAAAATAACTATTCAAACAGATTAGGTTTAAATAAGCAAAATAATAATCAAAATGAATTCAATATTTCTGAAACAACTAACAATTATAATTCCATAACTCAAAAAAATTTAATAAATGACCACGGCTACTTGTTCGAGATTATTAATGGTGTAGATCCCGGAAAAATTATTGCCAACCCTATTTCAGATGATAATGAGATGATGTTTGTTGTTAATGATACATCGAATACAAAAGTTTCTCAAAATTTAGAAGTGTTTGGATGGCATCCACATTGGATGGGTGATAATTGGAAAAATTACTATTTTAATCTTTTATCAACTGTATCATTTTTTTCTTACAAAATAGACCCTGAGACAGGTTTCCCCCAAAATCCCAGCGAATTATCGGTTTGGAATGACAGTGATTTTGTTTCGACAGCAAAGTCAAATGGTACTCGGGTACTACTTACAATATCTTTACACGGTGAGGAAAATGTTGTTAATTTTCTGGAATCTGAAGAGATACATAAAAACCTTTTTATCACTGCTTCCGACTACATATTAAGCAAAAATGCTGATGGGGTTGATATTAATTTTGAAAACGTACCATATAGTCAAGTTGATAATTACAAAAAATTTATAATAAATTTTAAAAATTTCCTAAAAAACGAGTTTTATAAAGACAATTTAGATGCTGAAAGTGTTTTTATGAGTATGACTTTACCTGCATCAAAAGTTTCAGAAAATTATTCAATTGCTTTGCTTGAGCAATACGTAGACCTGTACGTTATTATGGGTTATGATTTACACTCTAATAAAATTCCTGGAGCCACAGCACCTCTACAATCAGAAAATGATGAACTAAGTCTTCTCAAAGTGTTACAAAGGTTTGATAAATTTGGTATCAATAAAAATAAAACAATTTTAGCTCTTCCATATTACGGTCTAATGTATGATATTGAAGCTAAAAGTGATGATTCTGATGATATTGATTTAGTTCCCAAGTTGGATAGAAAAATCACCTATAATGAAATTAATAAGTTCTTCATTGAAAATGAAGAATTAAAGTATGAGGTACAGCTTGATCCAATTTCAATGTCCAGATCTATTTCCATTTTATTTGACGATAATTCTATGAAAGAAATCTTTTATGATGATTCCTTTACACTTTCAGAAAAATATAATTTTGCCATGACCAGTGGTTTAAAGGGTGTGGGTATATGGGCTCTTGGATACGATGATAAAAGAAAAGACCTGTGGGGAATTTTGGAGAGTAACTTTACAAGTAATGATGTAATTTATGAAAATCCAATTTCAAAGGTCAATGGTTTTCCTATTAGATTTGCAAAATCCTTAGTTAAGGATAAAGATATATACTTTGTTATTATAATTTTCTTGACATTTTCCGTTATAATTTCGGGGGTTTTATTATTGTCAGATTGGAGATTTAGAAAGAAAATTTCAGATAAGAAAATCAATATTATATTATTATTAACAATTTTTTATGTTTTTCTTATTCCGTTAATAATATTCATAAATTCTATGATATACGCTGATGGATATGGAATTTATTTAAGCAGTGAGATAAATTTGTATATTGCTTTCTTTTTGGGCTTATTGGTTTATTACCTGGGTTCTAAAATAACAATTAAAAAAGAACAAAAACCATAGTAGATGAAAAGAATATTTATCCGTGAGGTTTTCTGGTTTATTCTAACGATAATTTTATCGTTAATATTTTCTTTCTTATTCATGGATTTTTTGGATTTATCCTCTTCAGAAAGAAATCTCAAAGAAATTGAAAAAATATTTTCAGTTCAAATATTCATTATTGGCTGTATAGTTTCATTTATTTCAATTTATATCATTAGAACTTTAGTGGCTTTGGTTAAAATGTTATTAAATTAATTTTATATGATTCACAATGTAATAACAGCCGTTTCTCATCGACTCAACATATATATTAAAAACAGACTCATGATTAATGATGACCCTGTTGTAGTAAAAAATTTGGTAGACCTAAAGGGAAATGTTAACGATGGAATACAAAATAAAATCGTTGTTTTTTTATTAAGCATTGAGGAGGATAAAACATCCAAAAATAAATCTGTTACTAAAATTACAGGCAATCCATCAATTATACTAAATGTTAATATAATGTTTGCAGCTTTTTTTTCAAACGATGCATATGTCGAATCATTGAGGTATCTATCACTAGTAATGGAATTTTTTCAAAAAAACCCAATGTTTCATTTTTCAGATACCCCCGGTTTGCACACCTCAAACTCAAAACTGCACGTTGAAATTTATAATTTAAATATGCCAGATACTATGAGGCTGTGGGGTGCAATAGGAACAAAATACTTGCCATCTTGTGCATATAAGATTAAACAGGTTAAATTTGACTCTCAACAAATAAATATTGATATTCCTCCGATTATGGGAAATTAAAGAAATCATATGATAAATAGGTCAGTATTTAAGTACAGCTTAAAATTTAGAAAATTAATTGAAATAAATTTTTATCACAACTTTTTTGATAGTGGTTTACTTAAAAAGTATAATATATACCCTTTACCCGAATCATTAAGAATTATGAATGATTATGGGATAATATTTAAAAGAACTGGTTCTGGGGGTGTTTTTTTATCACCTGTCGATGATAAGTTCAAAGAAACTAATTTTAAAGGATCTATCAATTTAAATTTGGCAATTGATTTTTTGGATCCTTATTTTCTTAGCTACACTGATATTCCATATGAAAATGATATTGTAATAAAATTTGAGAATAATTTTAAGCAAAAATTACATTCTGGTAAGTTTATTGATTCAAAATCAATAACAGCCGGAGATGAGAATATAAAAGGGCTTTTAAAAATCGAGTTGAACAAAAATGACATGTTTTTTGGCTCGAATTCAATTTATAAAAATGAGCCATTAACTTTCAATTCCTTTATGAATTCAAGAGAAGTATATATCAGATATAACTTTCAAATTGATGACAAGTCTGCCAAAAGTTTTTACATTACTGATGAGGATGAAAATATTAGATTAAAAAATTTTAAAAAGAGATATCTTGCTTCAGGTATGGAGGTTAGGTATATTACAATAAATAAGCCTGTAAAGTTATCTGAATTTATGAATAATAAATTTTTCTTAAAGAAGGATGATAATTTTTTCAAATCTTATACATTTCCTTTACCATCTGCAACTGCCAGAAATATAATGTTTGACAAGGAAAAAAACCTTTTTTTCGCAGATGTCATAGTGAACATATAGTGAATGGATGTTAATAACTTTTTTGTATTATTAAATTTTAATTTTTTTATCCCATATAATAACAATTTTACCTTGTTAATATTCAGTTAATAATTATATTATTTAATTTAAAAAAAATAAAATAAATTGTATCAAAATTAATTTAAATAGCTCAAATACATGGCAACAAAAATAGCAACACCAGGAGTTTACATTGAGGAATCAAGCTCTTTTGGTAATTCAGTCGTAGCTGTTCCAACAGCTGTACCTGCTTTTGTAGGTTACACACAAAAAGCGATTAAGGGTAACAACTCAATTAATAATGTACCAACACGAATAACTTCACTTGCTGAATACCACAAATATTTTGGAGGTCCTTCTTTTACAAAATGTGATATTTCAGCTGATGAGAACTCAGGATTTAATATCAAAATCGAAAAATCTTCTAAATATATGATGTATGATTCGATGAGAATGTTTTTTAATAATGGAGGAGGTGCATGTTATATTGTTTCTGTTGGTGATTATTCGTCCAATATTTCACCAAAGAAACTGAATGACTTAAAAAATAATGGTGGCATATCTTCACTTGAAAGAGTTCAAGAGCCCACTTTATTGGTTGTCCCAGACGCTATTCTTCTTTCTGAATCAGATTGTTTCACTATACAATCACAAATGTTAGCGCACTGTGGCCAAAAAATGAGAAACCGTTTTGCAATATTGGATGTATACAATGGTACATCAACAAGAACACATGATGATAATGATGTCATCAATAGATTTAGAGAAGGTGTCGGATCAAATAATTTATCTTGGGGAGCCGCATATTACCCTTTTGTTAATACGACAACATATTCCTCTTCTGAAATAAATTTTACGAGAATTAATAACCTAGACACTTTTGCCGAGCTACTTTTAGCTGAGGCTCAATCTAATTTAGAAAAAAATAAAATATCACAATCTAAATTTGAAGCGATTTCCGATGAAATTCAAAAAGTATTAGACCCTGAAAATAATAATATTAGTTCTACACATGTAATTTTAAGTGCTGTAAGCTCTCTTTACAATAGTGTAATGGCTAGTATTCTTAGTGAAATGAATGTTATGCCGCCTAGTTCTGCTATGGCTGGTGCATATGCAATGGTAGATGAATCAGTAAATATTGCCAAATCACCTGCCAACTTGAGTTTAGGATCTGTTATTTCTCCGTGTGTCAATATTAATTCTGATGATCAGGAGGACATGAATATGCCACTCAATGGTAAAGCCGTAAATGCAATTAGAAGCTTTACCGGAAAAGGAACCTTGGTTTGGGGTGCTAGAACACTTGATGGTAATTCGCAGGATTGGAGATACATAAATGTAAGAAGAACTATGACATTCCTTGAGCAAAGTATTAAATCTGCTGCAGAAGCATTCGTTTTCGAACCTAATAATTCGTCAACTTGGACATCCCTAAGAGCAACTGTTAATAGTTTCTTGAATACCCAATGGTTAGGTGGAGTATTAGAGGGGTCTAGTCCCTCTGAAGCCTATGCTGTTGATGTAGGGTTGGGGACAACTATGACAGCTAATGATGTCCTTGATGGACTTTTAAAAATGACAGTTAAAGTCGCTTTGGTTAGACCAGCTGAATTCATTGTTATAACATTTGAACAAAAGCAAAATGACCCAGGAGGTGGAGGAGAAGGAGAAGATGCTGCAACTGAATAAAAAAAAGAATAATATAATTTAAGTTTAATAAAATAGATAAATAATATGGCAACACCAACAGCCGGGGCTGGAGATCAGCAGGATCAGTATTGGCCCCTACCCAAGTTTTACTTTTCAGTAGATATAGGAGATTTTACAGATTTACCTTTTCAAGAAGTTAGTGGTTTAGATATATCCACAGAAGCTATTGAGTATAGGCATGGAAATAATCCTGCATTTTCAGCTATTAAAATGCCTGGAATGATAAAATATGCAGATGTTACATTGAAAAAGGGTGTATTCACGGGTGATAATGAATTTTATAATTGGATCAGCGAGATTAGCTTAAATACCTACACTAGGGTAAATGTGGTAATTAAGCTGCTAAACGAAGCCGGAGACACAGAATTTACATGGACTCTAGCTAGAGCCTTTCCATTACAAGTTACACCAACCGACATGAACTCAACAGCATCTGAAGCTGCTATTGAAACCATTGTTTTTGCTCATGAAGGTTTAACGGTTGAAGCAGCCTAAGGCTTAATGCTTTTAAAATTAAGCAATTTCAGCAAGTAAATTTCTATTTCCTGATCTTGCTTAATTTTAATTTGTAAAAAGTCTTTCACTATTATTTAGCAATGGCAACACCAGTAGCTGGCTCAGGAAATCAGCAAGATCAATATTGGCCCTTACCCAAATTTCATTTTTCTGTTGATATTGGTGATTTATTAGATTTACCTTTTCAAGAAGTAAGTGGTTTAGATATATCCACTGAGGCCATTGAATATAGGCATGGAAATGCACCCAATGGAACCATCAATATGCCAACAATACTTAAGTATGCTGATGTTACCCTAAAGAAGGGTGTATTCAGTTCTGATAATGAATTTCAGAACTGGATTGATTCTTTAAAAATGAATACTGTAAAAAGGCTTTCCGTGAAGATAAAGCTATTAAATGAAAACGGAGACCCAGAAAAAACATGGATTTTAAAGAATGCTTTCCCTATACAAGTTACACCAACTGATATGAATTCAACAGCCTCTGAGGTTGCAGTTGAAACAATTGTTTTTGCTCACGAAGGGCTAGAAGTAATAGTTTAAAGAAAATATATTATATCTTTCTTTTGATAAATTCAAAGATTTCGTTTATCTCAAGTTCCCAATAAGACAAATTTCCGTTGACGTCTGAAGTTAATATGTAATCCTTACCATTATACTTATACGTCTTAATATCGGTTATTTTATTGTTTGACCCAAAATCTATATCTACTCTTTTTTCACCAAAAATTTCATCTTCATCATATTCGAGCATACAAAAAGATCCATCATCAGCAGAGGAATAAATAGTATTAAGTCTCCTATCATAATTTAATGCTATTATTTCATCGTTGTGAGCTAGATATCTCTGGTTGAAAAGTAGCTTTCCAGAGTCAGAGTTGTACAAATATATCCAGCCATTTTGAGTTGCAAATAGAAATTTTCCGTCAGCAAAAGTAATTCTATTCACCTTATCTTTATCTGAAATGTCCTTACTATTTTTACTATCAAGAATCAAAGTAGTCGAATTGTCATTTGTATCTAAATGGAATATTTTTCCTTCATTAGTAAGAAGATAAACTAATTTTTTTCCATCATAAGTCATATAATGAAATTTATCAGACCCTAATCCATCAACAGCTAACTTAGTGAGTGTTTGATTTTTTAAATTATACTTAAAAATAATGTTACTATTTGAGAAATATATATCCGATTCTTTGAAAATTACATTACTAACAGGCGAGTTCTCTTTTATTCTTCTCGGTCGAAAAATATTAATCTTAGATTTTTTTTCTAAATCAATTAACCAAATTTCTCCGTTTCTATGACTTGTGCACAAATAAAAATCGTCTATTACTGCAATTGATTTCAATTCACTATTAAGACTCATGTAGTCGAAATCAATTTTTTCTAACTCTAAAGACTTATTAGTTGAGTAATATAATCTATTAGATTCGCCACCCGTAAATATTTTATCATCATCTGAGATTTGAATTGAATTTAATCTATTATTTGAATTTCTGTTATAATCCCTTAGCAGATTAAACTCTTGTACCTGTGTAATCTTTTCTACTCCATAAATTTTTGATACAATTATGTTAGCAAGTTTTCTTAAGTTATTTTTGTCATTGCTGGTTGTCTTGATTATTAGTGAATTGATTTCATCTAACTCACCCGAATGATTATTAATCAAATAGTCTTTTTCATCTTGAATATTCTCGAAATCCTCATAAAGTTGAATACCTGTTTTTGCAAAGCTTAATAACTTATCTTTCTCATCTTTTTTTAATAGTCTTATTTGTCTTGTAATATTTTTTATTTCATTATTTAACCTGATTTCTTCCTTGGTGATATTTAAGAATCGATTTGCTGTAAGTAGTTGTTCCTCAACCGAATCAATTTTTAATTCCTTTACTAATATTTCATTTTTTTGAAAGTTAATTTTTTCATTATCATTAATGATTTTTTTGTTTTTTGCAGTCAAAAGCTGTTGCTGGTTATTTATTTGTTCTTTGATCATATTTATAGTGTCCTTTTCAAGCTCTATAAAATTAATCATGGATTTATTTTTCATTTCAAGAGCTGCAATATTTCTTTCCAATGTATCATTTGTTTTTTGAACCAAATCCCTATCAACTTTAATATTTTTTAACTCTAACTTTTCTAAATGACTATTAATGGCTAAAACGGCAAGTATAACACCAATTACTACGACCGTTATTTTTACTATCAAAGATTTTCTTTTGGATTGTTCCAATAATCTATTTTTTCTTTTTATTTCATCATCATATAAACTTTTTTGACTTTGTATATATTCAATAATGGTTGTAAAATTTATTGCATATTTATCAGACCAATAATTATTTATAAATTCACTTTTAATTAATTTCAATCCTTCAGTGATTTCAGAATTGGTTAGGTTTTCATTTTGGGTAATTTTACTTTCATAAAAAAGTAATGATTCATAAAACTTAGACTCTTCTTTTTCCCATGTCTTAAAAACTTTCCAGTTTAAACAATTTTGGTGTTTTAGTACAATAACATCATTGTCGTCAAAAATGAAGTTATTATTAGACATAATGGGGGTCATATTCTCAGAAATCGAATCAAATAAGAATCCAAAATCTGAATTAAAATTTATAATTATTTCCGTCGTAGTTTTTGAATCTTTACCGATATAATTTTTTATGTATTTGAATTTTTGAAAATAGATTTTATTTTCAACGTCTGAGTTTATCAAAGATCTAAATAATCTTATGTGAATTTCATACTTATCTTTACTGAGTTTTTGCAGATATGCATCCAAATCATTGGAAATAATTTTTTCTAAAGAATTTGTTCCTGAATCAAATTCATCAATTTTGTTTTTATTTGAGGAAATAAAATTATCCTCTAATTTATTTAACAAGTATTGTAAGTTAGTTATGAGATAAGGCTTTTCATTAATCTGATCTGAAAATTTATTGAGTTTATTTTTATCTATATCAAATTTAGTATGGTTGGAATATTTATTTAAAAGGTTGAATAAGTCTACCCCAGGCAGATTAAATTGGCTCAAACTTAGGAGTTCAGAAAACTTTCCGTAAATATTAAGTTTTGATAAATATTCGTCCTGAACAGAAATTATGAAATATATCGAACAAAACTTGTTTCTAACTGATTTGTCTATTAAGTCAATGAGTAAATCATCATCTTTATTATTTTCACTATCAAATATTTTTGTGTATTTAAATAAGTCTTCGATTTGATCTATATGAATTAGCAGATTTGAATTATTGAAAATTTCTGATCTCTTATAGATATTTATTAATCCAAAACCTTGTTTGTTTCTAATTACATCACAGTAATCATCAAAATCTGATGTAGTTGGTTTTGAACTTAAGTATAGGGTGCTGTCGACCGAAAGTGATTTACAGAGGTTTTCGATAGGGGAAAAACCTGGTCGAAAAGTACAGAACTTCCATGATTTTCCTGATTTTCCGGTGAAGTTTTGTGAGAGACGTTTTAAAATACCAGATTCAACAAATGATGATTTTCCAGATGATGTAGGACCATTGATTGTTAAAATCTTATTTTTTTTTAATATTTCAAGTGCTGATTCTACTTCACTGTCTCTTGCAAAGAAGAAATCTGAGTCGTTTTTTGTATAGCTAGAAAGCCCCTTAAAAATCTTTTTATAGTTATTCAATTATTCTCAAAAAATACTTTAAACTAAATTTATAATTTTTTTTGTTTTTAATCTAACTTTTTTAAAAACAAGTTCTAAATTTTTTGAACTTTAAAAAATTAAAATTTTTTTCAACTTTTTGTTGAATTTTTTATTAAAATAAGTGATATTTATAGATTGTGAGATTTAATTAGTGGGTTTTATCTTACTTACCAATTATCTAAAATTTTATGTCTGAGAAAAAAAAATATAAGAGAGGTGCCGGCTATTTTGATCTAAGTTCCGACGAAAATCAAAAATCAACACCTAAAATGACTAATTCTTCAAAAAAAAAGAAATATTCTAGAGGTGCTGGATACAAAAAAAATCCTGCTGATAAAGGCGATAAAAAAAATCCTTTGATGTCTACTCCGTCAAGCAAGAAGAAATATTCAAGAGGTACTGGATATAAGAATAATCCAGCTGACACACTTGTTGAAAAAACTCGTTTAATGTCTACTCCGTCAAGCAAGAAGAAATATTCAAGAGGTACTGGATACAAAAAAAATCCTGCTGATAAAGGTGATAAAAAAACCCCTTTGATGTCTACTCCTTCAAACAAGAAGAAATATTCGAGAGGTACTGGATACAAAAAAAATCCTGCTGATAAAGGTGATAAAAAAACCCCTTTGATGTCTACTCCTTCAAGCAAGAAGAAATATTCGAGAGGAACCAGCTATACAAAAAACCCAGCTAATGCTTATGTCGAAATTCCGGATGGTAACACTAGCTATCCAATTATTGGGCACTATTTTGAGGTTAAAATATCAATATCATCAGGAACATATAATTGTGCTTTTCAGTCGGTTAACGGTCTATCAAAAACAACAAAAACAAAAAAAATTCAAGATGGTGGAGATAACATTAGTGAATACCATTTGCCAAGTCACTATACTTACAAAGACATTACATTAAAAAGAGGTATGATAAGGGGAACTAATAATGATATTTATCCTGCAAGAATCAAAGAATGGTTTGAAAATCTTGGTTGGAATTCATCGGGAACAATGATAGATACTGCCAGCATAGTAATATCAATTAAGGATTTTGACTCAAATAAAAATGTATTAGACAGAGAAGTTATTACTTTGTATAACGCATATCCAACATCTGTAACATTAGGTGAATTGAATTCAGAAAAATCAGCAATTTTAGTAGAAACAATCAATATTGGTTTTAGTAAATACGAAAGTAGAAGGGCTGAACTATTAATATAAAGTTTAATTTATGATTGAGATTAAAGAACTTATAATAAGGGGAAAAGTAAATGGGGGTTTCGACAGTACTTCACAAGATATCGCGAAGATTATCGATGAAAAAATAGATAAAAAGTTAAGTGAATACAATCCAAAGCTTTCCAAGAGTGAAAGAAAAAATTTGATTAACCAGTGTATAAATGAATTATATGAAAAAGTTGATTTTGAATCGAGATTATGAGTGATTTAATTATTTACGGGTATAAATATAAAAATGGTACTAAGATTGGTAAGTTTAAGTTGCAACTAAATCCAATTGCTATAAAGATCACAAGAGGTACTGAAAACCAGAAGGAAGATGATAAAAAAGATGCTAGCGGAAATAGTACTCAAAGTACAAATGCTAAATTTCAACCCGCAACAATAGATTTTAAATTTACATTGGATAAAACAGGTGTTGTGAATAAACAAATTAACTCTAAAGACTTATCTTCATTAGCTCTTCAGGATGAAATTAAACATTTAGAGGATGTTACTGTTAAACCAAATGCTTCAACTCATAAAAACCCATATGTTGCCTTGAAATGGGGTAGTACATTTAAAAACTTCAATTACGGTCAAGTTACGGCCCTTAGTTACGAATTTACTTTTTTTGACAGATCTGGAAATCCTCTAAGGGCAGATGTTGAAATTAAAATTCAAGAAATTGAAGGCTCTAGTGCCATGAGAAACTTTCAGAGCCCTGACATAACTAAAATGCCTTTAATAAATGACAAAGATAATTTGGTTAAGTTTAGCATTGATCATTATGACGATAAAAATTATTATATAAGAATTGCAGATTACAATAATCTGGCTTCTATTCGTGATATGAAAAATGGTAATAAAATAATTTTACCACCCCTGAGAAAATAACTATATGGCAAATCAGAAAATAAGACCGAAAGATTCGATGCATATGCCAGCCTCATATGATATATTCTTTGATGGCAACATACTAGATTCTAATTTTATAATTAAGCGAGTTTATACAAAAAAAGAGGTAAACAAGATTAGTAGAGCTATAATTGAGTTATTGGGCGGAGACAGTTCACTGAATACTTTTTCAGAAGTTGACAATCCTAAATTTGAGATAGGTAAATCAGTTTTGATAAAGATTGGTTTTGACAACAAACATGAAAAAGTATTTGAAGGTATAATTGAATCTCACTCTGTTATATTAAATTCAGGATACAAGACCGATGTACATAAAAGTTTTCTGAGAATAGAGTGTGTTGATAAAGCAATAAAACTGACAAAATCAAATTCTAATGAAATTTATTTTAACTCAAAAGAATCTGATATTATTAAAAAAATTGTTAGGGGTTCGGTAAACATAGATCTTTCAGTTGAAAAAACAGAATTTAAATATGATTTTATTCCTAAGTACAAAATAAATGATTGGAGTTTTATCAAAGAATTAGCAGCAAAAAACGGCATGCTAACAATAAATTCAAATAATAAAATTATAATTACAGATCCAAGATTAAAGAACTCAAACGTGGTAATTTCAAATAACGGAGAAACTTATAATTTTTTTGCAAAGCAGAGATCAGAAAATCAGTTAAGAAAAATAGAGTTAAACTCGTTAGATACTTTTAACGAAAAAAAACAAACTAGATTAGTTAGTGAGAAAAAAAATAATTTAGTTTCAACTCCGAAAATAGATGATAAAAATTTAAAAAATCTATCACCTAGAATATCTCAAATAAATTTTTCACGAGATGTTGATGTTAATGATTTAAAAAAAATTGGTGAATCTAGCTTAAAGTATATGAGATTAAGACAAGTTTACGGAAAAGTTAGCTTTCTAGGAATTCCAAATATTGATATCAATTCTACAATAACCTTAGACGGTTTTGGTAAAAAGTTTAACGGAGACGTTTATGTATCAGCAGTTTCTCATCAGTTAGTTGGAGGAACAATTATTAGTGAAGTTCAATTTGGATTAAATGATGATATTTTTAGAGATATTCGAAGAGATGATGACAAGTCTCTTAGTGAAATTTCAGGTACTCATATTGGTAAAATTACTGATATTGAAAAGGATCCAAAAAACGAATTTAGGGTAAAAGTTGTTATTCCAGAACTTACTTCAATAAATAATAATATATGGGATGGTATTTATGAAAAGGGCATATGGGCTAAACTATCCCATACATATGTCTCTGATGATTCAGGTTTTTTCTTTATTCCGGAGATTGGTACTCAGGTTGTTATAACCTTTATAGGAAATGACCCTAGCAAACCTATTGTTATCGGAAGCCTTTACAACAATAAGAATAAACCTATTGAAAAGTTTGAAAACGCAAATAATTACAAGGCAATTGCAGTTGATAAAAAAATGATTTTAGAGTTTGATTCAAAAAATGAAAGACTAATATTGGCCACTAGATCCGGTAATTATGTTGTATTAGACGATAAAAAATCAGAAATTATTCTTTTGGATAAAAATAAAAGTGAAATAAAACTATCAAAAAAGGGTATTGATATGAAAAGTTCAAAAAACTTAAATATCCAATCTGCTGGTGAAATTAATATTATATCTAAATCTAAAATAAATCTTTCAGCTACCTCCAATATATCATTGAAGGGTTCAAATATTGTGAATAATGCCAAGATTAAATTTTCGGCTCAGGGTTCTGGTAGTACTGAATTAAAATCATCTGGGACTACTGAAGTTAAGGGTTCAATTGTTAAAATAAATTAAATATGCCAGCTGCCTCAAGAATTTCCGATTTTCATCAATGCCCAATGCAGTCTCCTTCTGTTCCACCGGTTCCTCATGTTGGCGGGCCAATTATTGAGGGAGTATCAAATGTTATAATTGGAGGATTCCCTGCAGCAACAGTTGGTTGCACATGCACTTGTACAGGACCACCTGATACAATAATTAGTGGATCAAAAAAAGTTTTTATTAATGGACTTCCAGCCGCAAGATTAGGAGATAAAACAGCTCATGGTGGAACAATTACGTCTGGATGTTTTAATGTTATTATTGGCTAGTTATGAAGGAAAAATCATTTTTAGGAATAGGTTGGGGTTTCCCACCAAACTTCAGAAAAGACTCTGGAGATATTACTATGGTTAGTGACGAGGAAGATATCAAACAAAGTTTAATGATATATTTTAATACAAAAACTAATGAGAGGATAATGAGGCCAAATTACGGATGTGTTCTACACGATTTACAATTTGAAAGAGTTAATTCAGAAATTATTGAGTCTTTGATTTTTGAAATAAAAAATAATATTGGGCAAATTGAGCCTAGAATTAGTGTAGAAAAAATTTATGTAAATAAAATTGAATTAAAAGAAGGTTTAATTGAAATTAAATTAGATTACACTGTAATATCAACAAATATTCGAGACAACATTGTATACCCTTACTACATAAATGAGGGTTCACATATTAAATAGTTATGGATAAATTAAAGATTTTAGATCCAAAAAATATTAAAGTTGATCAAAGGTCACTAACTGATCTAATTAATTTTATTGGTAATATTTCTAAGGAGCTGAATTATTTTGATGAAAAAAATAATATTTCAGGTACTTTTTATGAAATGTTCTCTGGAGATGAAAGTTTTTTAATTTCTGAAATTTCATCTTTTGATACCAATAAATTTTTTGACAAAAAAAATTTACTGATAAAAAGATTTGACGAATCAGTAAGTGACAGTGAAAAATTAAAAATTTCTTTAGAATTTTTAAAATTAACCCATTCGTTTTTTGCCATAATAAATGAATGGTTTGAACGTGCATTTAGAAAAGATGTCAAATTAAATAATACTAGTCTTCAAACTGAGCTCGAATCAGTTATCAAAAATCAAGCATCAGTAATTTTCCAACAGTTTAAAACTATCCTAAAAATTTATCAGGGTGAGGGTCTTGACTCTGTAAATGACGAAAACCAACACCACTTTAAATCGAATATATGGCATATAAAAAAGTTATCAGAATTTATTCCAGAAAACTCTGAAATCTTTAATAATGAAATTTTATTCAAAAAACTTGTATTGATAAATAACTCGGTTTTCAAAATAATAAGAAGCTTGGTTTTTAGATCTAGAAAAAAACTTTCAAATATTGTAAATAGATCTGATCATAACCCTCACATAGGTTTATTATTTTCTTTTCTTACACTTTTCAAAAATCTGCAAACGGATATTAATAAAATTTCAAAAAAACATTTAGATTTTTATTATAACGAAATTCTGAGTCTAAAATTAAAAAAAGCTAAACCTAATTTCGCATATGCAGTAATTAATATAGATGACAATGTGAAAAACGTAAACATTGGCGAATCTGAAACTATTTTTGCGGGTCAATATGACGATGGCACCGAAGTTAGATACAGGTTAAAAAATTCAATTTCTTTAAACAATGCTAAGATTTCATATTTGATGTCAATTTTTGTAAGCAAGAATGAAATCTTCGAATATAATTCTAGATACAGAATAATATCATCAATATTCTCCAAAACAATAGCTAAAAGTCCAGCCGAGGTTGACATTTTTAATGAAAACAATGATGTTTTCAATGCTTTAGGGATTGATCAGAATTTACACAGTGAAGATGATCCAAAAATGGATAATGCTAATGTTGGTTTTATTATTGGCGCTCCATGTTTAAGTCTTGGAAAATCTAATCGTGTAATTTCTATAAAATTTAAATTTGATTCCAAGTCAATAACCCACTTAACAGATTTACTTATAGATTTTTCAAATAATAATCAAATAAATGAAGATGAAACATTTTCCAGAATCTTTTCCAATTCATTTAAATTATTTTACACATCGAAGGAAACATGGGAAGAAATAAACGATTTTGAAATAATTAGCCCAGATGATTGGTCCGACAAGACTATAACCTTTTTAATTAGAATTAATAAATCAATGCCAGCATTTTCAAATTTTGATTATGAATCTCACAATGAAAATTTAAATATAACTTCACCCGCTATTAAATTTTTAGTAAAACAAGATTCTTTTTATAATTCCTTCGGTTTTTTAAATAAAATGAAATTAGATAATGTTAATATCAAAACAGAAGCTTCAAAATTGGGGGATTTTAAAATATTTGTTGATGGCGATGAAATTCCTGCGTCAAATGAGTTTGAATTATTTGGACCAAACCCGAATCAAAAATCTAGTTTTTACATAGGTTGTGAGGAGCTTTTTAACAAAAAAATTACTGATTTGAAATTAAAATGGAAGTACTCTAATATAGATAAAATAGAAAACGATTTTGAAGACTATTATAAAAGCTATAAAGTAAATATTAACAATAAATCTTTTGTTTTAGGTTTTTCTTTTCTTTCTGATTTTAACTATGTTCAGATTAAAGATTATAATACTTTTCAAATGTTTGACGAAGCTGATGGTAAAATATTAGAAAATAAAGAGTTTAATATCTCTAACATTATAAACTCTAAGATTACACCAAAATACTCTTTGCAAAACAGTCATATAGATGAATTTTCAAATGAATATGAGACAGGGATGATTAAAGTTTCTTTGTTACAACCCAATGTGGGTTTTGGATCTAAGTTGTTCAATAAATTAAATTCACAGATTCTTCTAAACAATTCAGATCAAAAAAATGCTAATGAAGATATTCCTTCTCAGATTAATGAGCCTTTTAGTCCTAAGATAAATGATTTATATATTGATTATAAAGCAGAATCGACTTTATACTTTGACGAGTCTATGAGGTTATCAAATGATTTTGATGAGGACAATTCTTTTTTCCATTTGTCTCCATTCGGAGTCAATCGGACTTTCTCTAAAAGCAACATTGAGAATTCATTATTTCATGACTTTAAAAATGAAGGTGAATTGGTTTTGGGTTTTGAGTCTGAATCAAGAATTAAAAATTTAGATTTACTTTTTGAAATATTAAAAAATGAGAATGATAATTATCAATTTAGCAGAGATGTAGATTTTTATTACTCAACTAAAAACGGTTGGAAAGAAATTCCAAAACAAAATATTCTTTCTGATGAAACTTCAGGATTATTAAATTCTGGTATTATTTCGCTTATCATGCCTGATGATTTTTCAGCGGATAATTATATTTTAGGAAATGATAATTATCATTTGAAACTAGTTTCTAAAAATAAGGCTGATCAGTTTGGTTTAGTCAAGTCTGTTTACACCAACTCAGCAAAGTTAATTGAAGTTATTCCTGATGATGAAAAGCTCAGATTAAAAAAATTAAGTAAAGGTTCTTTGGTTAGTTTCGAAAATAATATCGAAGGTGTTAGTTCAATTCATCAACCATTAGATTCTCCTACAATTAGTTTGTTCGAAAGTCAATTATCATACTATCATCGTGTAAGTCAAATACTGAAACATAAAAATAGGCCAGTCACCAATAGTGATTATGAATCTTTTATTATTCAAAATTTTGATTTTCTCAGTTATGTTAGAATAATTAGTAATGATAAAAATAAAATTTCAATTCTTTGTTTGAAGAAAATTAATAATATCCAAAATATTGACGAAATAAAGTTAAGTGTTTCAGAGAAAAATAAAATTAAAAGTTATTTGAAGAAATATGCCCCAGGTCACATTTCTTTTGAAATATTAAACCCAACATTTGAAGATGTATGGATAAAGTGTAGTGTACTATTTAAGGATATTTATGTGGGAAGAGGCCTGGAAAAATTAAATTATGATCTGTTAAATTACATATGTCCATGGAGGAGCTCAGAAAACATATTGAATATCACAGACACTATCAATAATATTGATTTACTTAATTTTATTAAAAGTCTTGATTACATTTCTTATGTTTCTGGTTTTTCGGTGATTCATTTTAGTAGAGACATTAAAAATAAAATTAGTATTTATGATTCAGCATCCGAAAAAAATTACCTAGATTTTTTTAAGACAGGTTCTAAACAATCAATTTTTGTTCCGCGAAATAATCATAAAATTGAAATTTTAACCGACGCTGAGTATGTCAAGCCAACTCCGATTAGTTTTGAGGATTTTGAAATTGATGAATCGTTTATAATTGGAGAAAAAAACTTTAATAAAGAAAATGATCAGAAAAATAATAATAAAACTGAACTAAATAACTTACAATTTATAATTAAATAATTATGGCAATTAAAAACAGAGACACTTTAAAAAATTATTTTCAAAAAGGAACTATTATTTCTGAAAAACAGTTTATAGATTTAATCGATTCTTCCATGAATATTATTGATAATGGTATTGATGTTAATGCAAAAGATGGTTTGAGATTAAATCCAACTGGAATCTTTTCAAAAATTATATCTTTTTTTGAAAAAAAATCTAAAAAAAGTGCTGATTACTCAATTAATATCAACCATCAGAATATTGAAGGACTATCCTTAAATAACTCGTCCGATGAAACTCTGCTCAAGATAAATCAAGATAAAATTGGCGTAAAAACAGATGAACCCGCTTACGACCTCCATGTTAATGGTGCTTTAGCTTCAAATTTTAGATTAGGTACTTATGCAAGTGGAAGTATTCCTGCAAATGGGAAATGGCACAAAATAATTGAAAATTTAGATGCGATTAACATTTTTGAGATTGTCGCAACTGCTTCTGGTGAAATTAACTCGGGAAATTACTCTGCACTTCACGCAATAGCATTATCAACTTTTGGAGGTTCAAAATCAAGGTCCAAAATTAAAGTTTTAAATGCATATTGGAATGGATTTGGATTTTTAGGTAAAATTTTTAGTAAAAGAAAAATAAAAATTAGATGGGGTGGTACACTTCATAATTATTATCTAGAAATGAAAACATCTGGTGATTGGGAGATTAATAGCAAGACCAACAAACCTTATCAGTTAAAATTTAATATTACAAGATTAAATATTTGATGAAAAGAAAAAATGTATTAAATACAGATCCATATCCAACTAAAAGTCAGAGATATGATGAATTATTGAATGAAGGTATTTCTTTAATTCAGAAATTTTCAGGAGACAAATGGACTGATTATAATTATCATGACCCTGGGATAACTATCCTAGAACAATTGTGTTATGCTATAACTGATATTGGATACAAAACAAATTTTAATATTCAAGATATTCTAATTTATGGTCAAGATGAATATGACTATGAAAAAAATAATCTCTTTTATTCACCTGAGAAAATTTTCCCATCATCTCCAGGTACTATTAATGACTTTAGAAAGCTATTAATTAATAATATTTCTGAAATAAATAATGCTTGGATAATTACAGATCCAAATAAAAATTTTGATATTCATGGGTTGTATGACATAAAAATTCAACTAAATGATAACGTAAAGAAAGAAAATTTCAATAAAATAATAGAGAAGACAAAAAAACTCTTAAATAATAACAGAATTCTATGTACTGATTTCGGTGGTATTAAGATATTAGAAAAAGATATTGTTAGTATAACTGCAAATATCGAAATTGATTCATTTTATGTGGGTGAAGAAATTCTTGCCAAAATTTTTGTTGATATTGAAAATAGATTAAACAGTAAGGTTAAGTCCGTTGGTTTTGAATATTTTGAAGATATGGAAACTAGCCCGTTAGAGATATTTCAAGGATTGAAAACTACAAACGGAGTTATACTTGATAAAAATTTAAATGATAAAACAAATCAAATATATGTTTCTGAAATAATTGAAATCATTAAGAGAATTGAAGGCGTAGCTAAAGTTGAAAATTTCCAAATATATAAGAACGGCATAAAAATATTTGATGACATTATTACATTTTCTGAAAATACATATCCATCACTTGAGAGCCATGAACAGTATTTTTCAAAAAATTCAATTAGTGATATAATTTTTTTCAGAAATAATTTTAAGTATACAATCGATAAAGTTATATTTTATCAAATTTATAATTCAATATCTTCTGAGGACAAAATTGCGATTTTAAACAAGTATAAAGTTAATCCAATTACAAAGGGAAGGTTTAAAATTGCTGATTTTGAAAAATATTATTCAATTATTAACGAGTTTCCGTCACTATACGGTTTAAAAGAAAAAGAGTTGGATCCTATGGCATCAAATACTAGAGTCGCCCAAATGAAACAACTAAAGGCTTACTTATTTTTGTTTGACCAGCTTATGGCTAGTAACATTTCTCAACTTTCAAATATTCGTAATTTATTTTCAATTGATGATTCTAGTAAAACCTTTTATAATCAAACCCCTAAAGATATTTATGGATTAGATCAATTGCTGAAAGACAAAGACCAATATGAAAAAAATATTCAAAAATATTCTGAAAGTCATGAATTGTATTTTGAAAGAAGAAATATGTTTATTGATCATTTGTTATCAAGATTTGGTGAAAGTTACAATTCTGAAATTTTAATGAATATTTATAAATTCTACAACCCAGACAAAAACGATTTTGAGGTAAATGCATACGGAATTAATGCCAAGAAAAAATATGCCTCAAAAATCATAGAGCTTGGAATGAATAGAAATAGAGCTTCTAATTATTTAGTTAAAGAAGATATTTCTGGTTTTGAAAACAGAATTAAGCTTTTGTTAAATATTGATCGAAAAACTCCTTTACCACTTGTGAATTTTAACAAAGATAATTTTGAAATTATTCAGAAAAATATTTGGAAAGTAAAATCTGAGAAAATAGATAACTCTGAGGTTAATGTACTTCAACTTCCATTTACATGCTATTCAAAAGGAAAAGTAAACTTTTATTTAAATAACTATGATGCTTTTAAAGACATCTTTGCTAACGGCATTAGTAGAAATAGCTACAAAATAGCTAAAATTGGTGAATATTATAATATTTTATATCAATCAGAAGACATAGAATATTTGGTGAAAATATGTAGAACGGATTCAGAATATGAATGTGTTGATAAAATTGATTATATAATTAAAAATATCACAAGTTTAACCTTAGAACATGAAGGTTTTATTTCCATTGAGCATATTTTGCTAAGACCTTCTGAGGCTAATGATTACAAAATGACTGTTTCCAAAAATGATAATAAAATAATTTTTGAATCAATTTTAAGTGACAGTTTTAAAGTTTTGGTAAACCTTAGAGATAATTTAAATGACTTGTTAAAAGATCGATCAAACTTTTCAATTCATAAAAATGCCTCCGATAATAATTCATACAGGATTAGCATATTTGACTCGATGGACAAGAAAATACTTATCAGTAAAAAATCCTTTGAAAAAAAGAAAGATGCAAAAAATTTAATTGACGAAATCATTCTAGATGACTCTAAAAAATTAAAGATTAATATTATCGCAGAAAATAAGTTAAACAACACATTTCCTGATGAGTTTAACTATTCAAATGAAATATCACTCATCATACCAGAATGGCCTTTTAAATTTCAAAACTTAGAGTTCAAAAAATATTTTGAAGAAATGATCTTAAAATATCTGCCCTCAAACGTAAAATGCAATACTTTATATTTAAACTATCATGATTACAGTGAATTTATAAATCAATACTTAAAATGGAAAAATGCCAAGAGGTTAGAGAATAAAAAGATTGATAAACTTTCGCTGGGATTAATTCAGCTAATTTTAAAATTAAACCATGGCTGAAATAAAAATAAAAAAAATTTTATTTGAATTTGATGCTGAATCTAAAGATTCATATGAATTAATATCTAACTATATTTCAAAAAAAGCCGTACCGGATTTAGATTTGATTATAAATAGTGCAGTACAGAACTCTGGATTAGAATCACTTAAAATTGAGAGAATTGAATTAAATCTTCCAGAAATTTATATAAATGAACTATACAATTTAAATAACCATCTTGAGTTTTTACTTTCTGAAGAGTTGAAAAAAATTTTTTCTAAAGGCTCAACTGAAAATTTAAATTATGAAAGAAATATTTATAATCTTATATCAGAGTATAATAATACCAAAATTTTACCCTGGTGGTTTAACAAAGAATTACTAAACGATGCTTTTTTAAAAAATCAAAATAAAAACCTACTCATTGAGTTAACAAAAGACTATAAATTTTTTAAAAAAATTTATAGTCTTTTAGGTACTGATAAAATAAACATTTTGTTAAGAGATCAGATAACTGACTACGTTTTTTTTAAAAAAATAAATAAGACAAAGAAGTTGTTCTCGAAAAGCTTCAATAAAATTAACAATCAAGAATCATACATTCTTTATGAATCAATATTAGATTACACTAAAATTAAATATCAAAATTCACCTATACAAGACGTTATTTCAGATGATTTTAAATTGAATAGTGTCTCAGATGATCAATTGTTAACAAAATTCAATCATTATTATAAATCTGTTAAAAAAGGAAAAGGATATTTTTTCTACGAAAAACAAATTTCCAATCTTGAGTTCGTTGAAAACTATTTAAAAGTCGTCATTGATAATAAGTTTGATTTTTTGAAAAAAAATCAAATTGAAGATAAAATATTCTCAAATCAAGATTATTTTTTAGAAGGTTTATTAAATATAAAGGACGATAGGCTATTTGTTGTAATCGCTGATATGTCAATCTCTGGTAAAAAGTCGGCAGAAATTAAAAAACTCATTGAAAATATAAATAATGATTTTTTCAATATTGAAAAGAAGTTTGTTTCTTTTCATCAAAAATTTGAAATCTCTAAACTTTCAACACAAAAAATAAAATTACTCAGTAGATTAAATTTTTTCAAATGGACAAGTTCTTCTTTTTCTAACAATTTCGATGAGTCAGCTTTTTTCAATGTCATGATCAATGATATGATTAAACATATTTCATTTAAAAAAGAAAAAATATTTAAAATCAAAGATCGTGACAAAAAAAATATTTCTGAGCCTCAACTCAGTATGATATATTCACTAAAAAATTCTTACTTATTTTATAACATTTCTAAAAATCTTGCCGAGGAAATTAGGTATGAAAATACATATTTAAATTTACTACTTAGCAAACAAAATAAATTTTGGATTCAGAGAAATGTAATTGATGATATTGAATTAATTAATTTTTTTAAAATACTCTTTGAAAAAAATAAATTAGAAAAACTAAAGTCTTTAGTATTCAATTCCGAAGTATTTAATCTTATTAAGAAAAAAATAAAATTAGGTCAATTATTTTTAAATTTTTTAGGAATCGATAGTATTAACTTTTCGTTTACCCATGATGAAATTAAATCATATTTTATGAATTTTTATAATAATGAACGTCTTATAGAAAAAAAATATGATGATAATCTTTTGTCTGAAAATCAAATTACAAGCACAAAGTATTATAAAAAACTAAGTAAAAAATTAACAGCGAAACGCACCTTAATTAAGACTAGAGCTGGTCAAAATTTAAATATTAAACTAGTAGAGGATGAGTTAAGAGATGATTCTATGTCTAAAGAATACTTAAACATAGAACAATCAAAAAAAGATACAACGGAAAAGCCATTATCAAGTGAAAAATTAAATAATAAATATACAGACCAAGAGCTTACAAAAAAGTCTGCATCTCAACAAAATTTAAATACGGAAAAGCCATTATCAAGTGAAAAATTAAATAATAAATATACAGACCAAGAGCTTACAAAAAAGTCTGCATCTCAACAAAATTTAAATACGGAAAAGCCATTATCAAGTGAAAAATTAACACGAGATGAAATAATAGGCCATGTTAATAATAAGAATAATTTAAGTATAACTACTAAAAACGAAGACACTAAGGATGAGTATGTTTCACAACCAGATATAATCGATAATTTAAATGACAAAGATTACATAGGTTTAACAGATATAAAAAGTATACATAAAGAGCTCAATTTAATCTCATATTTTATTGAATTTGAGTCATTTCCTTATGATTCCAAAAAAATAACATTAAATCAGTTAAGGACAATTTACAATAAGCTTATAATTACTAATAGCCCTTTGGTTAGAAAATATCTATTTAACTGGTCAAAATCTTACATAAAATTGCAAAGATTATATTCTATTTTATTTGATAAGAATCAAGAACCAATTCAAATAGTGAAGTTAGCTGATTCAATATTGAACATGGTTTATCCTGACTTGCCATCTCATTTAGATTTTGCATTTGATTTTTATAAGAATTTTAAATTGATAAGTGACGAAGAAAATGAGGAACATATTAGTTTACAATATAGATTGAATAAGATCCTACTTTTTTGGCCCAAGTACTCTTATGTGATAAGAAATTCAGCAGATTTAATAACAAAAGTTTTCTTTAATGATTTTGAAATTAAGCCTGAAAAAATTTATTTATCTGAAAAAGTTTTGGAAAGTTTTCAATTTGTTACTAGTTCTAGAAAAAAAATATTTCTTCAAAAAATTATTCAGAGTATTAATAAGCAAATTGAAAATAAAGACACTCAAATGCCAATTGTTAATAACGATATTGAAAATGAGTTAGAGGAAGGTATATTAATCAACAACAGTGGCTTAATACTATTCTGGCCATTTCTAAAAACCTTATTTGTTAGGCTCAATCTATTTGACGAAGCAAGAAACGATTTTAAAAATAAGCTTTCTATTGACAAAGCTATCTTAGCAACTGACTATATTGTTAATGGAACTGAATCAAAAGAAAAAGATTTTGTATTAAATAAAATTTTATGTGGTGTTGATTTAGATTGGGAGCTAGATCTTGATAATAAAATCAATGATTATGATATGGGTGTTTGTGATAGTGCTATTAATGCTGTTATAGTTAATTGGGAGAAGGTAAATTCTGTTCAAACATTAAGAGATTGGTTTTTGAAACGTGAGGGATTGATAAAAGAGGAAGATGAGTCATATGTGTTAACTGTCACTAATAAGCCATTTGATATATTTTTAAAAAATATCAAATATGGATTTGGTTTAGTTAATTATAGTATACTCAAAAAGAAAATTATTGTAAATTGGAAATACTGATTTATGAAAAATAAAAGTAAAATAATACAAAGTAATTCATTTACTTTAAAAAGTGAATTGGATTGGTTGATAAAACTTATTGACTACAGGTTAGAGGTATACTTTAAACTAAATAAAAAAACCGTTGAATTCCCTGAGCCCAATCCGATAAATAATGATAATAGCTTTTACGCAAAATGGATTAGGGATAATAGTTTAGATAAATTTGAGAGGTTGATAGTGATTAGTTCAATTGCTAATTTATTTTTCCCTGAGGTTTTCGATAAATTTTTAATAAAAAATAAAGGACTAGACAAAAGATTTACAGAGTTTGGAGGAAAATTAGACTCCGACAAATCACGTTTTATTCCCACATTTTCGACATTGTGTTTTATTTTTTATGGAAGAGACTTTGAATATGTTTTTGACTCCCAAAATATTTTTGATAAAAATTATAAGTTAAATAAAATAGGAGCAATTTATCTATCAGGAAATGAGAATGACCATTTGAAATTTAGTCAAGTCATTAATTTAGATGAAGAGATCGTTAAATTAATTACATTAGGAGAGAAATACAGGCCGAACTATTCTAGTAATTTCCCGGCGAAACTTCTGTCTACATCAATGAACTGGAAAGATTTAGTTCTGAATCCAATAATTATGGAAGAGGTTGAAAATATTAATGCCTGGATTGAATACAAAGAAGACATAAATAAAAGTAAAGTTTTACAAAATAAAATTGGTAAAGGATATAAATGCCTTTTCTATGGACCTCCCGGAACAGGTAAGACATTAACAGCCACCTTGCTTGGAAACAGAAATGATATTGACGTTTATAGAATTGACTTATCCCAGGTTATTTCAAAATATGTTGGTGAAACAGAAAAGAATCTTTCAAGAGTTTTTGATATAGCAGAAAATAAAAATTGGATTCTCTTTTTTGATGAGGCTGAATCCTTATTCTCAAAAAGAACATCTGTTGGAGATTCAAAAGATAGATTTGCAAATCAACAAACTGCCTATCTGCTTCAAAGAATTGAAGAGTACTCAGGTTTAGTAATTTTAGCAACTAACCTAAAACCTAATATAGATAGAGCCTTTTCAAGAAGAATTCAATCCACTATTAATTTTTCTATTCCTACCTTCTTTGAAAGAAAAACCTTATGGGGTAATTTCTTAAACGATATTTCAGATCTGCCCGAAAAATCAATTAATCGATTTTCTAAAGATTATGAAATTAGTGGTGGAAGCATTAAAAATGTAATTCAATATGCTTGGCTCTATTCTAAAAGGAAAAAAGATAAAATAAAGGATGAGCACATAATACAAGGAATAAAAAGAGAGCTAATGAAAGATGGTAAATCTGTCGAAATTAATAATTAAAGATGCCTGAAGAATTAGATGATTTAAATGACGGCCAAAGAGAAATAAATATCTCAAATGAATTTTCTGGCATTAAGTTTAATCTTGTTGGTCAATCTACAGATTTAAGCTTAGACGGAGTTAAAGGTACCATTGAGGGTCCTCAGGGAATTTTTTTAATTGATGTTGTATTAAAAAAAGACGGCGATAATTATTTGATAAATGGAACTGGTTCATTTGTCAAGCCTCCATTAGAGGGAACTATAAGCGGAAGTGTACAGACTGATGAAAAATTTGTCCCTGACATGTCTACTCTCGAAACTCAGGGTCAAGTTAGTGTTGATAAAGAAGTTTCAGGTGTTCATATCAATTTAAACGGGACTGTTGAAAATGGCCGATTATCATCACTTTCCGGGACTGTTGAAGGTTTGGGTGGATCCTATGTTATTTCAGCATCCATTGTTGATAATGGATCTGGCTATACAATTACCGGAAGTGCAGACTTTGCTATCGGACCGGTTACTGGTTCGGCAACTGCGCAAATTCAAGCTGATGATTCTTTTAATATTGACCCCGGTTCATTGGATATCAGTGGTTCAGCTGAAGTTCATAAAGAAATTTCAGGTGTTAATATAAATTTAGCAGGTACATTAGAACATGGAAGATTAGCTAGTCTTCAGGGGACTGTTGAAGGACTAGGTGGATCTTATGTAATAACCGCGTCTGTTGTTGACAACGGTGAAGGTTATACAATTACTGGTGGTGCTGATTTTAGTGCAGGTCCGGTACAGGGATCAGTTTCAGCTCAAATTGACGCAGATAATAACTTTCAAATTCAACCTGAATCACTCAATATTAGTGGAAATGTTGAATTAGCAAAGGATGTCGCAGGATTTAATATTAATCTAAAAGGTGCCTTAGAAAGGGGCAGATTAGCAAGTCTTATTGGGACAGTTGAAGGAATGGGCGGATCATTATTGATATCCGCATCATTGGTTGATAATGGTGAAGGATACACAATAACCGGTTCAGGTCAATTTGCAAAAGATGGTATACAGGGTTCCATAGGAGCTCAGATTGAAGCGGATGATAATTTTCATATTGACCCTGGTACTTTAAATATTTTTGGAACCATAACCTACTCAAAGGAGATGAGCTCGATGAAAATCGATATGACTGGTTCCATTGCAAATGGTAGATTTGCTGAGTTTATTGGTTCCATTACAGGTCCTAATGATTCATTTCAGTTGTTGGTAGCTGTTACTGATAATGGTGATGGTTATACAATATTGGGACAAGGTGCATTTGTTGCTGGTCCTGTACAGGGAAATATCATCGGACAGATAGATACAGATAATAGTTTTGAAATTCAACCAGACTCCTTGCTTATTAGTGGTGATATCAGTGTTGATACCAACTTAGCAGGTTTACAAATATATATGTCAGGTTCTGTTGTTGAAAATAAGCTAGCGAGCCTAATGGGAACAATTACCGGACCTGAAAATCTTTTTGAACTTTCAGTTTCGGTGGTTGATAATGATGAAGGATATACAATTACAGGAAGCGGAGAATTTACAGCCGGTATTGTAAGTGGTGACTTAATAGGTCAAATTGATACCGATAAGAGCTTTAATCCCAAAATTGAAACCTTAGATATTGGAGGTAGTGTTAATGTAAATGCAGCTCTTCCAGGAGTTTCAGTTGAAATGACTGGAACAATGGCTCATAACAGATTTCAAAGTTTAGTTGGAACTATTGAAGGTCCTGGAGGAATGTTTGTGCTTATAGCATCGGTTGTGGATAATGGTGAAGGATATTCAATACATGGTGAGGGTGATTTCAAAGTTGGACCCCTAGAGGGTATTATAATTGGTGATGTTGATACGGATGATAATTTTAATCCAATAATGGATACACTTCAAATTGGTGGTGGCGTTGGAGTTGATACAGAGGTAGGTGGTCATCACATTACTATGCATGGAACGATGCTTAACGGAAGATTAGAGCATTTAGACGGATTGGTAGTTGGACCCAATGAATTATATACAATTTCTGTAACAATCGATGATAATGGAGAGGGTAGTGGTTATAAAATAATTGGTGATGGGGCTGTTGACCTTCCAGATGCTGGTATCAAGGGGACAGTTCACGGAGAAATAGAAACCGATGATGCATTTCATCCAAATTTTGAAACTCTTAAGTTTAGCGGCGAGGTCACAATAGATAAAGAAGCTGGTGGTGGTCATATTACAGGAAGTGCGGTTGTTAGAAATGGTTATCTTGAAAGTGTTACGGCTGAATATGTAGATGCTGCGGGCACTTATAAATTATACGGTCAAGCAACCAGAGAAGATGGAGGGTACGATTTAGAAGCTGGTGGAGAATTCCAACTTCTAGATTATAAAATGGAAGAGGAGTTTCCACCAATTATTATTCCATCTCCGATTCCAGGACTTGATTTTGCTATTGAAATCGATGTAGGTTTTTCAGCTAAAATGTCAGCATTTATGATTATGGGGATGAAGACTGATGAACACTTTATTCCTGATATTTCTACACTTGAAGTAAGGTCAGCAACAATTATTGCTCATTTGGAAGCCTTTCTGGATTTAATTGCATTAATTGAAGTAAATCTTGGTATTGCTGAGATAGGTGTAGGTATAAAGGCTAGGCTAGCGGCTATAATAGATGCATTTTTTACGCTACACGCAGATAGTAAGGGTGTTCATTTCTCTGGAGATATGTATGGTGCTTTATTGGGGCAATTATACGCATTGATACATATGAAATTCTTATTCTTTAAAAAAGATTTTGAGTTTTTATTAGTTGAAGGAAAGGTAGCATCAGTTGAAAAGGAATTTGGTCCGGAGCCTTTTACAATTGGAAACCTTATTAAAGCATTGATGTTTGATTTTAGTGATCTTTCAATTCCAGGAAAAGAAAGAAAGGGTAAGACTCCCAGCATGGAAGATCAAAGAAAGAAGAATCAGGAGCATGTTGACTCTGCTGCAGATGAAGATCAAAAAGCAAAAGAAGATGATGCTAAGGCCAAAGCGGGAGACGATGCTAAAGACCCATCAGAAGATGATAACCCACCAGATGGAGAACCTGAAAAAAAATTAAGCGATCAGGACAAAAAAGATAAGTTCAAAAAAGATGGAGGTAATGATGAAAACCAAGATGGTGATAGTGCGCAAATGGTTTCAAAAGATAAAAATTCCACAAAAGATAATATCCAATTAAAATCTAAAGAAAAAAGTGAGAATGAAAATTTATTAACAGAACCTCTTGAGATAAACCCAATTAGTGATTCGGTTCAGATGGTTATTAATGAAGATTCAAGCACTTTTGAAGCTAATGATCAGAATTATGAAGATACAATTCAAAAAAAGGGTACTAATGATGAATTTAGTTTAGATGATTCAATTCAGATGAAAGCTGAGGATATGGAGACTGAAAATGAATTATCCAATGATTCAATTCAGATGAAAGCTGAGGATGTGGAGACTGAAAATGAATTATCCAATGATTCAATTCAGATGAAAGCTGAGGTTGTGGAGACTGAAAATGAATTATCCAATGATTCGATTCAGATGAAAGCTGAAAATCTGAATATAGAAAATGAGTTGTCCGATGATTCAATTCAGATGAAAGCAGAGGATGTGGAAAATAAAAATGAATTGTCTGATGATTTGGTTCAGATGAAATCAGATAATAATTCATCTTCTCAAAGTACAGTTCAAGCCAAGTCTGAGGGAAATCTCCCAGGAGGATTAAAGTCTGGCGTTGAATCTTTATCAGGTCAAAACATGTCTAATGTCAATGTACATTACAATTCACCAGAGCCTGAAAAAATGAATGCCCATGCTTATGCACAAGGAAATAACATTCACTTAGGACCAGGACAGGAAAAACATTTGCCTCACGAAGCATGGCATGTTGCTCAGCAAAAGCAAGGTAGAGTAAAACCAACTAAACAATTAAAATCTAAGATAAATGTTAACGATGACCCTAGTTTAGAAAGAGAAGCTGATGTAATGGGAGCAAAGGCGGAAAAACTTGGTAAATCAAACGAAGAACAATTAAATAACCTACAAAATAGAGTAAATAAAAGCGAAAGTGTTAGTCAATTAATTGCATTTGATAAAAGCCTAAATAATGATTTATCTAGTGAAAATAAGTCTGAAAATAATATTGAAGAGTCAAGTTCTATTTCTAATGAACAAACAGCTGAAACAATAACAAATTAAAATGTATAGATTATCAAATAATAACGCATTTACAGGAAAAACAGAGGTTCAAAAGGGATATTTGGTTTTCACAGGAAAAAGCAAGTATATTTCTAGTAAAAGCGATGATTGGAAATTCATAAAACAATTCCATGAAGGAACTAGGTTATATTATTCTAAATACATCGGTCAATTACATATATTTAAAAAACCATTAGATGAATCTTATTTTAAGATATTATGTAATGAGCTAGATCAGCATAAAGCAAACAATCTTCATCCAGCATTAGATTTTAAACAATATTCTGAATTGACAAGATTACATCCAAATTCTGATAAAAATGTCAAAAATCATTACGAGAAATTTATTAATTTTTTAGTTGATGAATACCATATAGATAAAATTAAATATTCAGAAACTGCCAATTACATAGATGATATTGGTCCTTACTTAACTCCTCGCGTTGGATTGCAAAAAACAACTATTCCGGAGTTACCAGAAATTTATTTAGCACCAAAAAAATGGAGATTAATGTCGTGGGTAATAAGTAATTATTTTGTAGGTCCATATCCAAAAAATAAAAAAAATATATACTATTCATGGAATGGCTATGATCTTGGGGAGATTATTAAAGATAATGATGACAAAGGATTCTTGTTACTTTTGCTTCTAAATTTCATGATTAGACACGATTCTTGGTCAATGAGTAATCCTTGTAATTCCACTCTAAATTTCATAAATTTAGTTATGAACAAAGGTTATCTCCCTTTTTAATAAACTTACCATGAGAGAAAAAATACACTTTTATTTAACAGACACAAAGAATAAAACATCGAGAGTAATTGACTTTTTTATTTACTCAATAATTTTTATTGATGTTATTGATCATGCATTGATGACAATGAAATCAATGAGTTCATATTATGATTATTTGGAAGCATGGGATTGGGTTCCATTAATAGTTTTTTCGGTAGAGTATTTATTAAGAGTCTATTCAAGCCCAAAGCGAACAAAATTTATATTTAGTTTTATAGGAATTGTTCAGTTAATTGCTATAATTGGCTTATGTAATATAGGGCCAGAAGTCTTAAGAGAAATACTTGTTTTAAGATTCATAGAATTATTTAAATATGAACCAGCTGCTATAAACATATTTAAAACATTTAATAAGATAAAAAGAGAGCTTCTATACTTTACGCTTATATCAATATTTTTATTATATATTTCCGCAGTAGGGGTTTGGTATTTTGAAAACCCAACAAACTCTGAGCAATTCCCAGATATATTTCATTCAATGTGGTGGGCTGTTGTAACTTTAACTACTGTTGGTTATGGAGATATTTCTCCTATAACTGA
>Ga0163109_10000389_pt1 | contig 35506 bp, 28 predicted proteins | sample CRUFie1St13metaG_FD_108704 | JGI IMG/M metagenome (GOLD analysis project Ga0163109, IMG submission 108704) | Marine microbial communities from the Costa Rica Dome - CRUD Field 142mm St13 metaG | ecosystem: Environmental > Aquatic > Marine > Oceanic > Photic zone | place: Costa Rica: the Eastern...
CTTGGATCGGGATCAGGCGCATGCCTTGGCCGAGGCCTGCAGCGACTCCGAGGATGTGCAAGAGGGCATTGCAGCTCAGCGGGAGAAGCGCCCGCCGCGCTTCAACAATCGGTGATCCAACAGCCATTGCGGCGACTATGCTAGGGTTTATGAAGATTCAGGCGTTCCGATTTTTATGTCCATAGCTCAGGAAAAACTCGAGCAGATCCGCGCTCAGGTCCAGTCGCACCTCGATGGTCGGCAGTCGACCGAGCTGACCGCGGCGAGAAAAGCCGCGCTCGAGTCGACGATTCGCGGACATTTAAAGGCCCACAATGCGGTGATTGTGGCGCATTACTACACGGCGCCTGAAATCCAGGCGCTGGCTGAGGCAACCGGTGGCTGTGTTTCTGACTCTCTGGAGATGGCGCGTTTCGGCAGAGATCATCCGGCGGATACCCTGGTTGTCGCCGGTGTGCGCTTCATGGGGGAGACGGCCAAAATCCTGACGCCGGGCAAGCGGGTGCTCATGCCGACGCTGGAGGCGACATGCTCCTTAGATGAGGGTTGTCCGGTCGACGAGTTTTCCGCATTTTGTGACGCGCACCCCGACCGGGAGGTGGTGGTCTACGCCAACACCTCAGCGGCGGTCAAAGCCCGGGCAGATTGGGTGGTGACGTCGAGCATTGCGCTTGATGTGGCTGAGCATCTGGCCGAGCAGGACAAGGCCATCATCTGGGCACCGGATCGACACCTCGGGGATTACGTGCGACGTGAGTCGGGGGCCGATGTATTGTTGTGGGATGGCGCCTGCATCGTGCACGAGGAATTCAAAGCCCGGGGCATCCGCGATCTCAAGCAGGTTCATCCGGAAGCGGCGGTTTTGGTCCACCCCGAATCGCCGGCCGCCGTGATCGAATTGGCAGATCACGTTGGTTCGACCACGCAAATCATCCGCGCCGCCTGCGAGATGCCGCAGCAGACACTCATCGTCGCGACGGATCAGGGGATCTTTTACAAGCTCCAGCAGGCGGCTCCCGACAAGACCTTCATCATTGCACCCACGGCCGGGCAGGGCGCGACCTGCCGTAGCTGCGCCAATTGCCCCTGGATGGCCATGAACGATTTGGAAGCAATGGCGGCGGTATTCGACCGCGGCGATAACGAAATCGAGGTGCCGGAAGCGTTGGCGGCGCGGGCTATGAGACCGCTGGAGCGCATGCTGACCTTCGCCGAGAGCATCAAGCCCTAGAGCTTGCGTCAGGTCTCAGCCGCGGTCCATTTCAGCGCGCATATTCTGAATGTCTCTGAGCCTCTCGTTGATCAGCGATGAGGTGGTGAAGTCATTGCCAACCAGATTGGCCGCATAGCCGAGCTGTCGCTCGGCGGAGTCCAGCGCATTTACCAAAATAAAGTACTCGGCCCGGGAGCGGTGGAGCCCCACGATATTGCCGGCCAATCCCTGAACCTCCGCCAGCAAGTACCACAGCCCCGGATCGTTGCTCACCCGGCGCGACTGCTCAAGCAGCACCGCCTCCGCCAGATGAGGGGAGCCAGCTTGATGTAGCGCGTTGGCGTAAGACATGGTCAGGGGATGGTTCCCGGGTGAGTTTTCGAGGCGGCGCTTCAGCGTCGCCACCGCCCGGGCCGTGCTGCCTCGGGCGAGATCGATTTCGGAATCTGCAATCACGTACTCGATGCGATCACTGTTGCCCGACCAGATACTATCGAGCGCGAGTGCTGCCTCGTCGGCACGGCCCGCAGCTGTGAGCGCCAGCACCAAGCCATAGGTGGTGGCTTCCTGAGACAGTGACTCGCCCTCCAAGGCGGAGCGGAAGCTTGCCACCGCCTCCTCAGGCGTTTGCGAGGCCTGAACCGCAACCCGGGCGCGCATCAGTTGGTAGTCGAGACTTACCGATCGAATACGTTTCGGATACTGCATCGCGCGAGCGCGAGTGTCGGCGATACGCTTTTCAGAAAGCGGGTGAGTGCGGAGGAATTCGGGGATACGATTGCCCTGACTGAAGCGGGTGGTGGCATACATGCGCTCGAACATCTGCGGCGCTGCGTAGGGGTCCATGCCCGCGTTATAGAGCGTGCGGAGCCCCACGCGGTCTGCTTCCGCTTCGTTGGCGCGGCTATAACGCAGTTGCGCATCCTGGGCGAGTCCCTGCGCAGTGGTCATGGCTGCAAGACCCGCATCGGTGCCAACGGTGGCCGCTAACAGCACTCCGGCCAATAGCCCCGCCAGTTGCATCGGGCCCTGTTCCTGAGCGAGTTCCATACGACGAGAAAAGTGGCGTTGACTGAGGTGCGCGATTTCATGCGCCATGACCGTTGCGAATTCGTCCTCGGTCTCAGCGTATTGGAATAAGCCGCTGTGAACACCGATCACTCCGCCCGGCACTGCGAAGGCGTTGATGGTCAGGTTGTCAACGATCACCAGCTCGATGCGGCGATCCTGAAGTTCACTGTGCTGCACCAGCTCGAAAACCAGATTTTCTAGGTAGCTGTGCATGAGCGGATCGTTGAGTATCGGCGCTTGTCCCCGAAAGCTCCTCAGCCACATGCGACCTAATTGATACTCGTAGTCTGCAGAGAACAAACTGGTGCTTGACTCACCCAGATTGGGGATCTTGAGATCCTCGGTGACGGCCCGACTGCTCGGAGACAGCATCACACTGCAGATCAGGAGCAAGCAGATCAGGCTGAAAAAGACTTGGTGCAACGGGGTGGGGAGACGGTGGGGCATTGGCGCACTCTAGCTTACTTGGGCTTTCGTCGGGAGCTTGAAGGGAGTGTGAAAATTCGTGCCGAAACCCGCCCTACGGTAATAAGCGATATACTCCCCGCCCCCTTATGACTGGGTCCCTGTCCATGTCCAATCACACCCCACCCGCCGAATCGGTCGACGCGCGGGGGGAGCGATGTCCCATGCCGCTGCTAATGGCCAAGCGTGCGTTGAGTGCGCTGCCTTCCGGGGCGGTATTGGAGGTGTTGTCGACAGATGCGGGCTCGGAGCGGGACTTTGAGAGTTTTGCGCGTTTGGCGGGTCATCTCGTGGATTGTGAACAGCTCCCTGATGACGTGCTGAGGCTGACCATTACTAAGGCCTGAATTAAGGAGTCACTGCGTGAAAGAAGTCCTGACTAGGTGGTACCAGCGTTATTTGAGCGAGGAGGAGGCTGTGATCTTGCTCGTGATGTTGGCAATGGCCTTTGCCGTCATGCTGTTTTTTGGTGACATTCTCGCGCCGGTGCTGGTTGCGATCGTTCTGGCTTACCTAATGCAGGGCGTGGCCAACGTTCTTAGGCAGAGGGGGCTGCCAGGGGAACTGAGCGTCGCGGTGTCCACGCTACTGTTTCTAGGCGGTTTTTTTGCCGTGCTGTTCGGGCTGGCGCCGCTGGTGTGGCGACAGCTGGGAGCGCTGGTGCGCGAGGCGCCTGCGATGATCGAGGCCGGACGCAAGGTGCTGGTGACACTGCCGGAGGAGTACCCGGTTTTCTTCACTCAGCAGCAAGTCAACGAGCTCACGGCTGTGATTCAGGCCGAGATGGCGTCGCTGGGGCAGCTGCTGGTGACCAAGGGTCTTAGTTCGATCCCCAGCGTGCTGGCGGCGATCGTGTACCTCATCCTGATTCCTTTGATGGTGTTTTTCTTCCTCAAGGACCGCGAGCAGCTGACCGGCTGGTTTACCGGCTTCTTGCCTGCTCAGAAGCCACTACTCGAGCGGATTTGGGCCGAATTGAATCTGCAATTCGCCAACTATGCCCGAGGTAAGGGCATTGAGGTGCTGATCATTGGCGGCGCCTCCTACGTGGTGTTTGCGCTGTTCTCACTGAACTATGCGGCATTGCTGGGCTTGCTGGTCGGTTTCTCTGTGATCGTGCCCTACATAGGCGCCGCGTTGGTGACCATTCCAGTTGTCGTCGTCGCTTATTTTCAATTTGGCGTGACGCCAGATTTTTACTGGGTCGTTGGGGCATATCTGCTGATACAGGTGCTTGATGGCAATGTGCTGGTGCCGCTCCTCTTCTCCGAGGCGGTCAACTTGCATCCGGTCGCGATTGTGATCGCGGTCTTGTTCTTCGGTGGGCTGTGGGGGTTGTGGGGCGTCTTTTTCGCTATACCTCTGGCGACGTTGGTCAACGCCATTCTGTCAGCCTGGCCTTCCACTGACTCGGTCGCCGTGGCTTCATGATTTAACCAAGAGATCTTTATCGATGAGTACATCATTCATGGACGTGTCTACTCTCCTTTGGGTGCGATTATCCGCGAGCATTAATGCGGTAAGCGCTTCACGGAGTGTCCGGTTAGCAGTTGTACTGCTGGTGAGCACCGCGCTGGTCGCCTGCGGTCAGTCGGCCGATACGCCTGAGATCACTGAGCCCGCTGTCGTAGTGAGCCCCAACGATGATCGGGCTTACGATTTGATCGAGCTCGCCAACGGGCTTGAAGTCATGCTGGTGTCTGATCCGACCGCCGAGAAATCGGCGGCCGCTTTGAGTATCGGTTTGGGTGCTGCCTCAGACCCCGATGATTACCCGGGGATGGCCCACTATCTTGAGCACATGCTGTTCATGGGGTCCGCGCAGTTCCCCGAGCCTGATGGCTTTATGGCCTTCACCGCTGAGCACGGTGGCATGACGAATGCCTACACTGGCCTCGATATCACCAATTACATGATGATGGTTGAGAACGACGCCCTCCCCGAGGCGTTAGACCGCTTCTCGAGCTTTTTCACCGACCCGTTGCTGGACCCCACCTACATCGACAAGGAAAAGAACGCCGTGAATGCCGAGTGGTCGATGCGCCGCGAGCAGGACTTCCGCATCATCTACCGGTTGGCGCGGCAGCTGTTGGGCGACCACCCTGCCAACCGATTCCAGATTGGTAATCTCGAGTCTCTGGCTGATAAAACCGAGGGGGGGCTCCACGCGGCCACCGTGGGGTTTTTTGAGCAGTACTACAGCGCCAATCTGATGAAAGCGTCACTCATTGGCAATTTGGCACTGCCCGCGCTACAGCAGTTGGCAGAGAGCCACTTTGGCGAGATCCCCAACAAGCATGCGGTGCGGCCTGAAATGTCGGCTGCGATCGATTTCGCAGAAGTCGGTGCCAAGCGCGTGCGCTATGCGCCGCAGGATGACACCCGAGAACTCAGGCTCGATTTCATCATCGATAACAACAGTGATCTTTACGACACTAAGCCCAGCGAGTACTTGTCCTACATTTTGGGCTCTGAAATGCCCGATACGCCGGCGGTGCGACTGCGGGATTTGGGTTGGGCCAGCGCATTGATCGTGAGTGCAGATCCCGCGCGCTATGGAAACTATGGGCTGTTTACGTTCTCGGTGCAGCTGACGCCTGAGGGCTTGGCGCATCGGGACGACATTACCGCCATGCTGCTGGGGTATCTCGACATGCTGAGAGAGCAGGGTGTCGATGACCGCTACGCCGAGGAGTTCGGTACCTCGCTTGCGAATCGGTTTCGTTTTCTCGAGAAAATGGATGACTTCAGCTACGCCCACGAACTGACCCGGGCGATGCAAACTTATCCTGCGCAATATGCCATTGAGGCGCCGTATCGTTTTACCGGGTTCGACCGGGAAGCGGTGGCGGCAGTCCTGGCACAGCTGGTGCCAGAGCGGCTCCATGTCTGGGAAATCGACCAAGCCCAGGAGGTTTCCGAAAGCCTTTATTTTTATGAGGGCCAATATTCGGTCGAGCCGCTGTTCGTGCCTGATGCGCAGGCATTGAAAGCCCAGACGGCCGAGTATCAGCTCGCGCTACCGGCACAGAATCGCTTGCTGCCCCAGCAGTTTGAGCTGGCGAACACGACCAGTGAGCCCATAGAGATCATTAATGAGCCGAGTCTCAGCGTCTGGTTGCAGGGCAGTGAGGCGTTTACCGATTTGCCGCGGGGTTATACACAGGTGTATTTGAATTCGCCGCTTCGCCAGCAAGAGGTAGAGGCAGCGGTCATGATGGTGCTGTGGTCAGATTTATACGGTTTGCAGCAGACGGCTTTGATCAACGAAGCCAGCATCGCAGGGATGGGTCTTAGCCTCGGCCTTGATGAGGGCCTGCGCCTCTCGATCTCCGGTTTTACGGATAAGCAGCCGGAACTACTGACCGCGGCGCTGGCAGGGCTCCGAGTCGACGCGGATCAGCAGGCGCTGGAGCAGGCGATCGATCGCTTTGTTCGCGGACTCGAGAACCGTAAGCGCGAACTCCCGTTCAGGCAGCTCGGCAGGACCTTATCCAGCCTGACTCGCACCGGCTTTTATGATGAGGTCTCTCTACTAGATGCGGTGGCCAAGGTCACACCGGCGCGCTTCAATGCCTTTGTTACGCGCATTCTGGATACGGCGCTTGTCCGCGTGTATCTGTTTGGAAACTACGATGAAGCCTTTGCCAACGACCTGGCGCAAACCCTGCGGCGCGCGCTACCCGAGGAGCGAGCGGCTGCGACTGAGTACGCGCGTGAGCGCGTGTATTCACCGGTACCCGGTCGGACACTGGTTAAAAATACGGATTTGCCGGTTGAGGATCTGGGCATGATGTTGCTCTATGCCGCACCCGAGGCGACGGTGGCCAACGAGGCGGCAGGTCGGGTGCTGGCCCGGCACCTTAGGAACCGTGCTTTCGACACCCTGCGCACCGAGGAGCAGTTGGGTTATGCGGCCGGTGGTCTCACCACGACCTTGCAGGATCACCCGATGATCGGCTTTTACATTCAGACGCCGGTAAAAGGGCCTGTGGCCATGCTTGAGCGGTTTGAGGCATTCGCCGACGAATATGCGCTCATGCTCGACGAGCTGACCGAGGGACAGTTTGCCAATTTAAAGTCGGGCGTCCTCACCCAACTGACCGAGCCTCCCACCAACCTCTCCGATGAGGCGGGGCCATTTATCGGGGACTGGAACCGTGAGCGTTACGATTTCGCGAGCCGTGCTGAGATGATCAATGCGGTAGAGGCGGTGTCGTTGGATGCCATGCGGGACTACTATCGCGCGACAGTATTATCGAGCGAACCGAGTCGCATCTTGATTCAGCTGCGGGGTGAGCGCTGGCAGACAGAGCCTTTTGCCACGATCGAGGGCGCGACAGTGATTAAAAGTGTTGAGGCCTTTCACGCGCAGATGCCGCTGCAGCCGTTCGACTGAATACGCTAAGCCGGAGAAGAAGATGGGGATCACACTCTCCGACTGTTACAACACCGCGCAGTTTCGACGACTGGCCAAGGCCCGGTTGCCGGCCCCGATCTTCCATTACATCGATGGTGCCGCCGATGACGAAGTAACTTACCGCCGCAATACAGAGGCCTACGAGGCCTGTGATCTGGTGCCCAACGTGTTGGCGGGGGTCGAGCACATCGACCTGTCAACAACCGTCATGGGCATCCGCATAGACATGCCCCTGTTTCTCTCGCCGACTGCATTGCAGCGGCTCTTCCACCATGATGGAGAACGCGCGGTGGGCCGCGCAGCGGAAGCCTTTAACACGCTGTTTGGCATCTCCTCTCTTGCCACCGTGGGGATCGAGGAAATTGGCGAGACGATTCGCACCCCCAAGATCTTTCAGCTCTACTATCACAAGGACAAGGCACTCACCTGGGGCATGATCAATAGGTGCCGGGAAGCGGGTTTTGACGCCTTGGCACTCACCGTCGACACTATCGTTGGCGGCAATCGCGAGCGTGATTTGTGGACGGGCTTCACCTCGCCGCCGCGACTCACCCCCTCCAGCCTGGTGAGCTTCGCCACGCATCCTAGCTGGACGTTGAATTACCTGCTCAGGGAGCCGTTTGAGCTCTCTAACCTCAAGGACCATATTCCCGAAGGCTCCAATGTGAGTATCTCGGTGTCCGATTACTTCTCCACGATGCTCGATCAGACTATGGACTGGGACGCCGCCGCGGAAGTGCGTGAGCGGTGGGGCAAGGCCTTTTGTTTGAAAGGGATTATGTCGGTACAGGATGCCAGAAAGGCTGTCGAGATTGGGGCAGATGCCATTATGGTATCTAACCATGGTGGTCGTCAGCTAGACGGTAGCCGTTCCCCCTTTGATCAACTGGCGGAGATTGTCGATGCGGTCGGTGATCAGATCGACGTCATCTGTGATGGTGGCATACAGCGGGGCACTCATGTCCTCAAAGCGCTCTCTGTTGGCGCGAAGGCTTGCTCTGGAGGCCGCTGGTACCTCTACGCGCTGGCTGGTGGTGGCCAGGCTGGAGTGGAGCAAGCGCTTACTAACATGCAGAACGAGCTATTGCGCGATATGAAGCTGATGGGCGCGAAAACCATTGACGATCTGAGTCGAGCGAATCTCCGTTTCCGCTAAGCTTACACTCCCGGCGCCGTGTTTATGATCGCGCTCTCGCGGTCGCAGCGCTAAACCGCTCAAAAATACCGATTCGTCGCTTTTCATTAGATTCTAAAAAAGAACTGTATTACGTTCTGACGCGATAATTGTTACTTTCTTGTCCGTGGATGAGCATAATTAAGTTCTAATTAAGAACTTAATTATGAATTTAGCGGGATTCTGCTGCATTAGACCAGCGAGCCCACGTTTGAGACCCATAGTTGGGTTCTCGGCGGAAGGTGCCCGCGACTTGGGCTGACCCACGCCACTGATCGAAGTGGCCGATAAACCAGTTCGGCTCAGCATTTTCTGGATATCAGTTTAGGTAAGGGGGGTAACTAGCGTGGAAAAGTTGGATGCCATTGAAGTTGATGAGTGGACGGAATCCCTAGACTCCGTTTTACGCTTCAACGGGCCTACCGCTACCGGTCAGTTACTGCGGCATCTCGCCGAGCACGCGCAATCTTGTCGCGTGCCATTGCCGAGCGCGATTACCACCCCCTTCCGCAATACCATCTCCCCTGAAGACGAGCGCCCCATGCCCGGTGATCTGTTCATGGAGCGGCGCATTCGTTCGCTGGTGCGCTGGAATGCGATGGCCATGGTGATGCGCGCCAACGACAATGAAGACGGTCTAGGCGGGCATATCTCGAGCTTCTCCTCGAGTGCGACGCTGTATGACGTTGGCATGAATCATTTCTTCCGAGGCACTGCCAACGGGCACCCGGGGGACTTGGTCTATTACCAGGGTCACAGTGCGCCGGGCATGTACGCGCGCTCGTTCCTCGAGGGCGTGATCAGCGAGGAACAACTGGAGAATTTTCGCCGCGAGGTGGGCGGTAAAGGTCTATCGTCGTACCCGCATCCCTGGCTGATGCCGGATTATTGGCAGTTCCCCACCGTGTCGATGGGCCTTGGGCCGATTCAGGCGATCTATCAAGCACACGTCATGAAGTATCAGAGCAAGCGTGGCCTGGTTGATCATCGCGACCGCAAAATCTGGTGTTTTCTGGGAGACGGTGAGTGTGACGAGCCGGAATCACTAGGTGCCATCGCGCTGGCCGGTCGCGAGCGTCTGAGTAATCTCCACTTCGTGATCAACTGCAACCTGCAGCGCCTCGACGGCCCGGTGCGGGGCAACGGCAAAATTATTCAGGAGCTTGAGGGTGTCTTTCGCGGCGCGGGGTGGCATGTCATCAAGGTGGTGTGGGGTCGCAAGTGGGACCCTCTGATCGAGCGGGATCAGACGGGCCTGCTGCAGAAGATCATGGACGATGTGTGTGACGGCGAGTTACAGAACTGCAAGTTCAATGGCGGTGCCTACACCCGGGAGCATTTCTTCGGGAAGTATCCCGAGACGCTGGAGTTGGTTAGGGATCTGAGCGACGAGGACATCATGTACCTCAATCGGGGTGGTCACGACCCTTACAAGGTCTATGCAGCTTACGCGGCCGCTTGCGAGGAGGTGGAACGCCCCACGGTCATTCTAGCGATGACCGTTAAGGGTTACGGTACGAGCGAAGCCGGTGAGGCCAGCAACGAAACCCACTCACTCAAGAAGCTGGACATGAAAAGTCTGCAGGCGTTCCGCGATCGCTTCGGTGTGCCGATCAGCGACAAAGATCTCAAGCAGGTGCCTTTCTATAGACCGCCCGAGGACAGCCCGGAGATGCGTTACATGCGCGAGCGGCGGGCTGAATTGGGTGGCCATATCCCCGCACGCCGGAAAACCTCGCATGCGCTCCCGGCACCGCCCCGCAGCGCATTCGCCGGGCAGCTGAAGACCTCGGGTAAGCGCCAGATCAGCACCACCATGGCCTTCGTGCGCATCCTGTCGACGCTATTGAAAGACAAAGCTCTTGGCGAGCGCGTGGTTCCGATTGTGCCGGATGAGGCACGCACCTTTGGTATGGAGGGCATGTTCCGACAGATGGGGATTTATTCCTCAGTGGGGCAGCGTTATACGCCCCATGATTCAGGCGGCATCCTCTATTACAAAGAGGCCGAGACCGGGCAGATTCTTGAGGAGGGTATTAACGAGGCGGGCGCGTTTTCGGCGTGGCTGGCTGCTGCAACTTCCTACAGCGTCTCCGATTTTCCCATGGTGCCGTTTTACATCTTTTATTCGATGTTCGGCTTTCAGCGCATTGGTGACCTTGCCTGGGCGGCGGGCGACAGCCAGGCCCGTGGGTTTTTGATCGGCGCCACCGCAGGGCGCACTACGCTGAATGGCGAAGGCTTGCAGCATCAGGACGGCCACAGTCACCTGATCGCCTCGACGATACCCAATTGCATTAGCTACGACCCCGCCTATGCCTTCGAGCTGGCGGTCATTATTAAGGACGGCATGCGTCGGATGTTTGAGGAGGGCGAAAACTGCTTCTATTACATCACGACGATGAACGAGAACTACGTGCACCCGGATATGCCCGAAGGGGTCGAGGAGGGCATTGTCCGTGGTGTATATCGATTGCGCTCTAGCGCCGCGACGGGGCCCAGCGTCCAGTTACTGGGTGCCGGGGCGATTCTGCGCGAGGTAGAGGCGGCGGCCGACATGCTCGAACGCGATTTCGGCGTCGCTGCAGATATCTGGAGCCTTACGAGCGTGAACGAACTGGCTCGAGAGGGTAACGATGCCGTGCGCTGGAATCGACTACATCCGACTGACGCGCCGCGGGTGCCGTACCTCACCGCGCAGCTCTCCGAGGCCAAAGGGCCCTTCATTGCCGCGACCGACTACCAGAAGGCTCATACCGATCAGCTTCGCGAATTTATCCCCGGCCGCTTTACGGTGCTAGGCACCGATGGTTTTGGTCGCAGTGACACCCGCCGGCAGCTGCGGCAGCACTTTGAGGTCAGTCCAGAGCACATTGTGCTGGCTACGCTGACCGCGCTGGTGGACGAAGGTGAGCTGGATATCAGCACCGTCGAACGGGCGATCTCCGAACTGGAGATCAACACCGACAAACCTAACCCGATGCGTCTATGAGCGCAGGATAGGAGATCGGATATGGCAGACGAACTGATCAAAGTCCCTGACATCGGTGGTGCAGAAGGTGCCGAGGTGGTCGAGGTGTTGGTGTCGCCAGGCGAGGCCATCGAGGTGGAGCAGAGCCTGGTGGTGGTCGAGTCCGACAAGGCTTCCATGGAAATTCCCGCGCCCATCGCAGGAGTCGTCAGCGAATTGCGCGTGGCGGTGGGTGATTCGGTGTCCGAGGGTGACGTGATTCTGGTGTTGGCTACCGCATCCAGTAGCCAAGGCGCTGACACTGCCATAGAAAATGCAGATCAGAAAGTTCGTGATGCGTCCTTACAAGAGGATCAGGGTACTTCAGCGCGCGCTGGGACTTCTACGATGTCAGTGGGGGGTTCGGTGAATCAAGGGCAGGATCCTGCCTTTGCCCCATCAGCTCCGGAGTCGACCCCAACGAGTGGGCATGAAGAAGGCGCCACGGTTATCGACGTCGTGATTCCCGATCTCGGGAGTGACGAGGGCGCTGACTTGGTCGAGATGCTGGTCCCAGTCGGTGGTCAGGTTGAAGAGGGCGACTCGCTGGTGTTGCTCGAATCCGACAAGGCGTCGATGGAAGTCCCGGCCGTGGCCGCCGGCACCGTGACGGAATGGCTGCTGGAAGCGGGCACGGTGGTGAAGGAGGGTGCGGTGATTGCCAGGCTGGCGATTGAGGGTACCGCGGCGGTTTCAACCCCATCTGATAGTGGTGCCAGCGCGGCCCCACCCGAGTCACAGTCTCCGCACGCAGAGGGTGAGGGGAATGCGCAAGCCACGGCCGCGCCCACCGCTGTCTCCTCTGAGGACACCTCCCTTCGGACGACTCAGTCTGCAGCGACGCCGTCTGCGCCGCGCGGTTCAGCAGGTGTAGAAGTTGGAGAAAAGCCCGCTGTGTCATCAGATCCTGACACCGTGTATGCGGGCCCCGCGGTGCGCAAGCTCGCCCGTGAATTCGGTGCGACGCTCTCTCATGTGAAAGGCACGGGTGCCCGGGGGAGGATCCTTAAGGAAGACCTGCAGCGGCACGTGGCGCAGGCCCTCGCCTCTGAATCAGCGTCAGGCGGAGCTGCCTTGCCGGCGCTTCCCGAGCAGGACTATGCGCGCTTTGGTGCGATTGAGAAAACCAGCCGCAGCCGGATCGACAAGGTCACCGCCAGTAACATGGTGCGTTCCTGGCTGAATATCCCGCATGTAACCCAATTTGACGATGCGGATATCAGTGATATGGAGCGGTTTCGCAGCGAGCTGAAAAGCGAGGCGGCAGATCGAGGCGTGCGACTGACGCCCTTGCCCTTCATCCTGAAAGCCTGTGCGGTCGCGCTGCGTGAATACCCCAAATTGAAGTCGTCTCTGGCCGATGGTGGTGAAACCTTGGTCATGAAGCACTACTGCCACATCGGCATGGCGGTCGATACGCCGGCGGGCCTCGTGGTGCCGGTGCTTCGCGATGTCGACAAAAAATCGATTTGGGAGCTGGCAGCAGAAACCGCGACGTTGGCGGAGCGAGCACGAGAGAAACAGCTCAAACCCGATGACATGCAGGGCGGCGTGTTTACCGTAAGCAGTCTTGGCGCCGTCGGCGGACGGGGCTTCACCCCGATCATCAACGCGCCCGAGGTGGCGATCCTCGGCGTGGGTCGCGCCGCGGTGCAGCCGGTCTGGGATGGCGAGGTGTTCCGACCGCAAAAGCTATTGCCCCTCGCGCTGTCCTATGATCATCGGGTTGTGAACGGTGGTGATGGCGGGCGGTTCCTGACTGAGCTCACCAGTTTGCTGGGCGACGTGAAACGCATGGTGATGTGACGCTGTTGCGGAGCGGGTGCTGCGCTATTTCCATTGCAAGCTGGGATAGACTCGCGCTGTTCGGTTGCCGCGCATAGATGATCAACGCCAACGATGATGAAATGATCGAGAATCGGCAGTGACAGAAGACGCCTGCTGCGACCCCGGCGACTGCAAGACCGGGCGGCTGTGCCTTGGTGCAGTGCTGCTTGCCGCTGGAGAGGGCGTGCGACTGGGCGGCCGCGCAAAGGGAGCGATTGAGATTGCGGGAGAGCCGCTGCTCGTGCGCGGCCTGCGCATCTTGAGCGAAGTGGGTGTCGATGAGGTGGTCGTGGTGACAGGCCACTATCAGTCGGACCTTGCGCCGCTCCTGACCCAGGCGCAATCATTGTTTCATGATAACTGTCTCATTGAGGTGACTCAGCAGAACGCGGATCACTCGCAGGCTGATTCTCTGCGACTTGGTGTGGCGGGCCTCTCGCAAGAGGTGGATGCTGTCATGGTGCTGCCTGTCGATATGCCGTCGCTAACGCAACAAGACCTGATCGCGTTGATTGGTGCTTACAAACACGCTGATGCGGCGATTGAGTTTGTCGGACCTATGGTCGACGCTCGCCCTGGTAATCCCGTACTGTTCAGTGGCCGGATGGCGTTACGCATCGCGCAAGGCGAGGGTGATTTCGGCAGCGGCGCATGGCGACATCAGCGGCAGGACTGGCTACTGGAGTGGCAGACCGACAATCCCCACTACGTGACCGACATCGACACCCTCGAGGACCTTGATCGCTGGAGGTGATGAGTTGCTCGCCAAGCGGCTGCCGACGCAAGCCTTCCTGAGGTCATCACAGCTTGGATGAACCAAGCGGTCACTGCACCGAAGAACTCCTGCGCCGCCGCTACCCGCAGATTTCTGTCTATACATAGCCTATCGAGGCCTTGCGTTCTTCTCTCTGAGTGCCAGAGCCTCGCTGACCTCTTGCATAGAGCGACGTCCGAGACAGCGCGAGGCCGGGGTGGGCCCTATAATCCTCAGAGCGCTTGCATCACGGCCCTTGCCGCCAGGGTAATCAAGCACAGGCTCGACAGTGCAAACAGCCCAAAGCGCACCGGAATGGTGTTCACATTCGCTTGCCACAGGCTGTGCAGCACTCGAACTCCGGCATAGCCCCAGGCGAGATTCACGCTGAGCGCGGAGTTATCACCCATCAAGGCGAGCATAATGACCACGGGGTAGAACACAGTGGGTTGCTCCACGAGATGCGTATAGTTGTGCGAGATCCAGTTGGCCTTGGCGGGCATCTGTTCCTCGCCATCGCCACCACGGGCGCCGGCAGGCATCTCGCCTAACTTGACCCCCGCCGCAGCAAAGGCGGGTATCCGTCTGGCAAGAAGCCAGAGAAAAACAATCATGGTCCAGCCGGCAAGGACGGCGGCGGGTGCGAGGATGGCGGTTTCGATTTGCATCGTTGTCTCCCAGAGCAATTTTCACAGCGTCCGATTTTCTAATCGGGCGCATTTCTATGCTGCGCTTGGCCCAGGCCACTTATGCCACACGCGCCGGCGAGTGTGCTACGAAATCCCCCCTGCATGCTAGACTTCCCGCTCGATTTTCTGGAGCCCCTGCCATGGTGATTCAGCCCAAAGTCCGCGGCTTTTTATGCACGACCACCCACCCAACGGGGTGTTTTGAAAACGTGCGGCGGCAGGCAGAGCATGTCCGCAGCAGGGGCGACATCGCCGATGGCCCGAAGCGCGTGCTGGTGTTGGGCGCCTCTACCGGCTACGGGCTCGCATCGCGGATTACCGCGGCTTTCGGTTCAGGCGCATCCACCATTGGCGTCTTTTTTGAGAAACCTGGGACAGACCGCAAGCCGGGTACAGCGGGCTGGTACAACTCAGTTGGTTTTCACCAGTTAGCGGATGAGGCGGGCCTTTATGCCAAAAGCCTAAATGGCGATGCGTTCTCGGATGAAATGAAGACCCGGGTGATCGACCTCATCAAGGCAGATTTGGATCAGGTGGATCTGGTGGTCTACAGTCTGGCAGCGCCGCGGCGCACGCATCCCAAAACCGGCGAAGTGTTTACGTCAACGCTAAAGCCAATTGGTCAGGCCACGACCCAGAAGGGTGTGAACACCGACAAAGAAGCCATTCAGGATTTTCATCTCGAGCCTGCGACGCAGGAAGAGATCGACCACACCGTGGCGGTCATGGGTGGTGAGGATTGGGAGATGTGGATCACCGCGCTGGCCGAGGCGGGCGTGTTGGCTGAGGGCGCCAAGACTACTGCCTATACATATATAGGCGAGAAGATTACCTGGGATATCTACTGGCACGGCACGATCGGCGCCGCTAAAAAAGATCTTGATCATCGCGTGGAGGGGATTCGCGGGCAGCTGGCGCCGCTGGGTGGCGACGCCCGCGTATCGGTGTTGAAAGCGGTGGTAACACAGGCGTCAGCTGCGATACCCGCAATGCCTATTTATTTGGCGATTCTGTTCAAGGTGATGAAGGCGCGCGGCGTTCACGAAGGCTGCATAGAGCAGATCGACCGATTGTTCCGTGAGAGACTCTTTGGCGATGGTGAGCTGGATGAGGCTGGGCGGCTTCGCGTGGATCAACTCGAGCTCGACCCCGAGGTGCAAGCAGAGGTCGCGGGCATCTGGGAGCAGATCAACACCGATAACCTGAAAACCCTTGCCGATTTTGAGGGCTACCGCCAGGAGTTCCTGCAGCTTTTTGGCTTTGGCGTGGAAGGCGTGGATTACGACGCTGATGTCGACCCGGAAGTCGCGATCCCTCAATTGGTGGAATGATGCAGCCCCACGGAGAAGTACGGCCATTGTCGGCGCGGGTACGCCGCATTGTGGCGCCGAATCCCGGGCCTATGACCGGGCCTGGCACGAACACCTATGTTGTGGGTGAAACCGATTTGGTGGTGGTGGATCCGGGGCCCGCTGAGCCCACGCATCTCGAGGCCATTCTCGATTGCGTGGGTGATCAATTGAAATTTATCGCCTGCACCCACACGCACCCTGACCACTCCCCGGCGGCGGCGCGCCTGGCAGAGGTGACCGGCGCCACAATGATTGGTCGGGTGACGACAGATGACCAGCATCAGGACCTGACTTTTCGGCCGGCAGCTCAGATCGAAGACGACGACTGCATTTCTGGCGAAGGGTGGACGCTTCGCGCGATTCGCACGCCCGGCCATGTTGATAACCATGTCTGCTTTCTCCTCGAGGAAGAGGGCATGGTGTTTGCCGGTGACCACATCATGAATGGTTCTACGGTGGTGATTGTGCCCCCAGGCGGCAATATGGCCGACTACATCGCATCGCTCAGAAGACTGCTTGATTACGACGTCAAGGTGGTCGCGCCGGGCCACGGCGACTTGATTCCGGATTGTCGTGGTGAGGTGGAAAAGCTCGTGCGGCATCGTCTGATGAGAGAAGCCAAGGTCGCCTCGGCACTGGATTCAGTACCTCAATCGCTCGATGGGTTGGTGGTGACGGTGTACGACGATGTGGACCCGGTCATGCATGAGTGGGCCAAGCTGTCCCTGCTGGCGCATTTGATCAAGCTGGAGGGGGAAGGGCGAACGTTGAAGTCTAGACTTGAAGGCACCGAGCACTGGGCGCTGGTTGCTGGATAGCGGATGCGGTTCCGGGTTGCTGACGCCTACCGCAAATCGGTACATTCCCCGTTCAAAGACCAAGGAGAACGAACGGCCATGAATGGTTTGATGATGGATGTTCCGCTCACGATCACCTCGATCGTGCGACACGCTGAGCGGGTGCATGGACACAAGGAGATCGTCTCGATCACGCGGGATAATCCTCGCCACCGCTACACTTATCGCGACTGTTTTGCTCGGGCGCGACAGCTGGCCAACGCCATGCAAGCCTGGAGCCTTCAGTCCGGCGACCGCATCGCCACGCTAGCATGGAATGACTACCGTCACATGGAGACCTACTACGGCTCAGCGTGCTCGGGCTTCGTTTGCCACACGATCAACCCCCGGCTGTTTCCGGAACAAATCGTATACATCATTAACCACGCTGAGGACCGCTATGTTTTCCTCGATCTCGACTTCTGGCCGTTGATCGAGGGCATCGCTGGCGAGTGCACGGGTGTCGAGGGCTGGGTCGTGATGACCACCCGCGAGCACATGCCGCAGACCGATCGCGCCGATGTGCTCTGCTACGAAGAGATCATGGCTGAGCAAAGCGTTGACTTTGAGTGGCCCGAGCTCGATGAGCAGGCGGCCTGTTCGCTCTGCTACACCTCCGGCACCACGGGCAACCCTAAAGGCGTGCTCTACAGCCATCGCTCCACCGTGCTGCACACTTACGCCACCTTGATCCCGGATGCCATGAACATCTCCAGTGGCGATGTGATGCTGCCGATCGTGCCGATGTTCCACGTCAACGCCTGGGGTAATCCGTACGCGTGCCCTGTGGCGGGCGCCAAGATGGTAATGCCAGGTAATAAGATGGGTGATGGCCCAACCTGGGCGGCGCTAATTAATGAAGAGGGTGTGACCATGTCTGCCGGGGTGCCGACAGTCTGGCTCAATTTGCTGGCGCACCTGCGCGAGTCTGGTGAGCGTGTAGAGAGCCTGACGCGAGTGGTGGTTGGCGGCTCGGCATGCCCCCTATCCGTGATGGAAGAATTCGATACCTACGGTGTAGATACGCGGCATGCCTGGGGTATGACCGAGATGAGCCCGCTGGGCACCACCAACCACGCGGGCGGTCATCGTGAGCTTTACAGTCCCGAGCAGTTCGCCGAGATTCGCACTAACGTGGGAACGCCCATCTGGGGTGTGGAAATTAAAATCACCGATGACGATAACAACGAGCTCCCATGGGACGGTGAGGCATTTGGTGCGCTGAAAGTCCGGGGCCCCTGGATCTGCTCAAACTATTTCAAGCTCGATGGTTCGGATGCTCACGCCGAGGAGGGCTGGTTCGAGACCGGCGATGTAGCCACGGTCACGCCAGAAGGCTTTGTATCGATCACGGATCGCACCAAGGACGTGATTAAATCCGGTGGTGAGTGGATTTCCTCGATCGAAGTGGAGAACGTTGCCACCGGACACCCGAAGGTGGCGGAGGCCGCGGTGATTGGTCGCAGTCATGAAAAATGGGGTGAACGGCCTCTGTTGATCGCGGTGAAAGCACCCGGTGAGGACCCCTCGCCGGACGAACTGAAAACCTACCTCGACGGCAAGATCGCCAAGTGGTGGATTCCTGACGACGTGCAGTTCATCGAAGACATGCCTCACACTGCTACGGGAAAAATCCAAAAGACCGCCCTGCGAGACATGTTTGCGGATTACGCCTTCCCAGCGTGATTTTCTTGAGGGGCTCTCAAGGATGGTGATCTTTGACTGACCAGTCGAATCTCTCGAGCAAATGGATGGGTCAACGTTGAGCAACTCAGGCAGATTAGGGGCGTCCGCCGCCTCGATGCGGGTGGTGGACGTAATTATCCCCGTATATTCAGGCCTCGCTGAGGTCAGGGCGTGTCTCGAGTCGGTGCTTTCTTCGAGCAGCGATTCGCAGGGCGAGGTGATTGTCATCAACGATTGTTCCCCAGAGCCTGCGATTGATGAATTTTTGAAGGATCTCGAGCGCGAATCTCGCATTACGCTGCTAGAGAATGATGAGAATTTGGGGTTCGTAAAAAGCTGTAATCGAGCAACGGCACTAAGACCTGCCAATGATTTCGTTTTGCTCAATGCTGATACCGAAGTCAATGGTAACTGGCTGGACAGGTTGGTAACGCATGCTGCTGCAAGCGACGTTGGAAGCATTACTCCTTTTTCAAATAACGCAACGATTGCGAGCTATCCGTGGGGGGGGGCGGCGCGGGAAACAGCTGGTGATATCCCTGTAGCTGAGATCGACGATGCGATGTCAATTGCCAACAAGGGCCAGTCAGTTCCTCTCCCGACTGCTATTGGATTCTGCATGTGGGTTTCTCGCGATGCCTGGCAACAGATAGGTGGGTTTGATGAGCGGTATGGGCGAGGTTATGGGGAAGAGGTCGAATTCTGTCTGGCTTCAGCTGCGAGAGGCTGGCGGCATCTCCTCGCGTGCGATGTATTTGTTTATCACGCTGGAAACGTCTCTTTTGGAAGTGACGCAGAACGTCTCAAAATCGATGCTCAAAAACTGGTGGATGAACGTTATCCAGAGTTTTCTGCTGGAGTGCAGGACTGGATAAGAACAGACCCTGCTCAGGCCGCGAGGGTGAACTGTGATCTCAAGCGACTAGACCTCGTTAATACCCCAAAGATCTTGCACGTATCGCACAATATGGGAGGTGGCGTAGCGCAACATGTGGAAGAACTTGCTACTGCATGCAGGGAGCAAACAGGCTGCACATCTTTCCTAGTCGCGCCAGTGGGTGATGACGGGTTGTCTTTTCGTGCTATGCATTCAGGGCTCGAGTTTCGTGTGAATCTAGCCGCTGATGACGCTGAAGATAAAATTTGCGACCTTTTTTGTGCTCTGCAATTTCAACGTATTCACTTCCACCACTACACGGGGCTCCCTCAGTGGATCTTGTCTCTTCCAGAGCGGATGGATGTGCCGCACTTCGTGACGGTTCACGATTTTGTGACCATTAACTCAAACTGCCATTACCCGTACAGCCGTGAAGTGGTCGATCCCGCTGATCAAAATCAATGGGGTCTCAAAGTCGAAGAGTGGCGGACTATTTTTTCAGATCACCTCCTGAAGGCTGAAAAGGTCATATGTCCAACGTCTTTCGCTGCTGAGGTTCTGAGCGATTTCTACCCTGACGTGCAGTGTACAGAGTGGCCCCACCTCGAGGTGCGAAACGAAGTGTTCGGGGAGCACCTTAGGAACGCTCCATCTCGACTTAAGATTGCGGTCGTGGGCGGTCTGTCGCGATTGAAAGGGTTCGACCTTGTGGCGTCAGTTATCGAGCAAGCTGAGACCTCTGAATTGCCATTGGATTTTGTGATCATAGGTGCGACCGAGGGGAAATTACATCGAAGCACCAAAGCTCTGGTAACAGGCCCATTTGAGCTAGATGATTTGGCTGGGATTTTTCTGCGAGAGCGACCAGATTGCTTTTTGTTTGCCTCTGAGGCGCCAGAGACATACAGCTATGCCCTCTCGACCTGTATAGCGGTGGGGCTACCGATCGTAGCCGTAGATAAAGGCGCATTTAGAGAGCGCCTAAGCGGCTTAAAGAGAGCACGTCTTTATCCAGCTCACAGCAAAGCTGAGGACGTATTGGAAGTACTCTCGGAAATTAATCAGAGCTACGTTTTGTCAAATGATGCCAATGTGGACGTCATTGACGTTGTAGGTACCCCCCCTGATGCGTACGTGAGCCAGTATGTGGCTGCTATGTCAGGTCCTGAGGCACTGGAGTTAGAAAAGCTCAAAGCTGCTCTCATTGGAATCGCTGATCTGGCTAGGCCCGCCCCGCCGCCATTGCCGCCATTAGAGACACTTTTGGACGCTGCTCTGGATCAGCGGCTTAGTCAGGCTCAAAATGCTCTGCGAAATTACACGCTAAACACGCAAGCCATCCTGCAGGAGCGGGAGCAACACCTAGAAATAACAGCGTCTGAGGTTAGCCATCTGAAAGGCACAATTGAAGATTTGCAGGATGCCTTCTCGCGCGAGGAAAACCATCTCAAATCCGAAATTACGGCATTGCAGGCATCAAAAGAGCATGACTTGGAGAGGCAGGCCGCTGAATTGGAGGTTTGGCGGGCTCGTGTTCTTGAGCTCGAGGGCAGCACCACCTGGCGGCTGACAGCCCCATTGAGGTGGAGCGTTGATAAGGCGCGTCACATCATCGCGCGACTCAAGCGCGGGGCCGAGTGGAGTCGCAGGGCATTGGTGTTTGTGCGCTACCACTATGGCCATGGTGGGATGCCCGCACTGCGCGAAGCGGTTGGGCGGCGATTTACGCAGAGGCAAACCCCGCGAAGGGATGATGCAGTGTCGTCAGCAGGGGTAGACATACCACCTCCTGATACAGAGATCACTTTCCCCGTCAGCGACACGCCCAAGGTATCGATTGTGATCCCAACTTATGGCGAACATGCGGTGACAAGACAGTGCCTTGCCAGTCTGTCGATCAGTGATCCCGATCTTCCGATTGAGGTGATTGTGGTGGATGACGCTTACAGCGAGCCCCTTGATGTCAGCTCACTGCGCGTTAATGGAATCACAGTCATCCGCAACGAGCAAAACCTGGGCTTCCTGTGCTCGTGTAACAAGGCCATGGCATCGGCGCTGGGCGAATACCTTTTGCTTCTCAACAACGACACATTGGTACACCCGGGTGCGGTAGAGGCGCTACTTAGTACTTTCAAGGATCACGAGTCAGTGGGTGCGGTGTGCGGTCAGTTGCGTTTCGAGAACGGCTCGCTTCAGGAGGCCGGTGGGATCGTATGGCGGGACGGCTCCGCCTGGAACTGGGGGCGCGGCGAGGACCCCGGAGATCCGCGCTTCAGCTACCCAAGAGAAGTGGACTACGGCTCTGCAGCGGCGCTGATGGTCGAGCGCGCGCTGTGGGAGAAGATCGGAGGCTTTGACGAATCTTTTGCGCCTGCTTACTACGAAGACACTGACTTCTGCTTCTCTGTTCGCACTGAGGGTCGGCAGGTGATGTATCAGCCCAAGGCAGTCGTGACCCACTTGGAGGGGATCTCCCACGGCACGGATACGAGTGCCGGGATGAAATCGCATCAGGTGACTAACCAGTACCGCTTTGCCGAAAAGTGGCAAGCCGAGCTCAATGGGCATCGCGCTAACGGCGTGGAACCCATGCTTGAGCGCGACCGTGGTGCGCGTGCCCGTATTCTATGGGTAGAGGCCTGCATGCTGACCCCGGATCAGGATTCAGGATCGCTCAGAACGATTCGCGTGCTGCGGATCTTGGCGCAGATGGGCTGCAAGGTCACTTTCATCGCTGACAATATGGACGGTACAGAGCCCTACCGCACCCAGCTGGCTGATGAGGGCATTGAGGTCGTTCACTCGCCGTACTTCAAGTCAGTTGGCCATTATCTGAAACAGCACGGTCAACACTTTGATGTGGTGACGCTCTGTCGGCACTACATTGCTATTCAGCATATTCAGGCTGTTCGAGACGTGAACCCGAGCGCACAAATCTGGTTCGACACGATCGATTTGCACTATCTGCGCTCCCGCCGACAGTATGAGTTAGACGGCAAGAAAAGCACTTCGGAGCGCGCGGAGCTCGCGTATCGCGAGGAGATGGAGGTGATCTCCCGATCAGATCTGACAATTGTGGTGAGTGAGGTGGAGGTAGAAGAGCTTTCCAGAGAAGCGCCCACAGCCCGAGTTGCTGTCGTCAGCAACATTCACGAAGTCAGCGGGACCGACGCGAAGCGCAAGGGGCGTGAGGGTGTCGTATTTGTCGGTGGGTTTCAGCATCCGCCAAATATCGATGCGGTGGAGTTCTATGCAGAGGAAATCTGGCCTCTCTTCCGCGAGCAATGTCCTGATGTGCCGACTTACATTATTGGAAGCCGTATGCCCGAACGTCTGCGTAAATTGGGAGAGTCTCATGGGCTTACGATGTTGGGTTTTGTTGAGGACCTTATGCCCTATTACGAGGGCTGCGCGTTATCCATCGCACCGCTGCGGTATGGTGCTGGTGTAAAAGGCAAGGTAAACCAGGCGCTAAGCTACGGGTTGCCCGTGGTAGGGACTTCAGCGGCCCTGGAGGGCATGGGCCTCTGCCACAGACAGCATGTTCTTTCCGCCGACACCGCAGAGGCTTTTGCGGCCGCAATGGTAGAGGCATACACCGATGAACCATTATGGCGCAGGCTTTCTGCCAATGGGCAACAGTCACTGCAGGGCAGATTTACCTCCGACGTGGCAAGAGAAGCGTTGTCAGATGTTCTCGGGTTGGACGTGTCAGGTTCCCATTAAGGCTTCAAGTACGTCACTCATCTAGCCTCCTGCTCACCGATTCATAGAGCTCAATATCTTGCTCGTTGAACCAAATGAGCCGCTCCCAGGTGCTGCGTCTGATGCATTGACGGAAGTTGTCTAATTGTTCCTCCGCGGCCTGTGCAAAGTCCGGGGCCCCGATGTTTTCGATTACCGGACTTTGCAAGCGAAATGACAGGCCCTCCTTCTCAATGACGGGGGCGAAGCGCGCAACATCCTGATCGAAGTGCTCTACACGGCCGATCAACTTAACCGCCCCGAGATTCTTAATGGCAGTGTTGAGGTCATAAAGTGGACGACCCCGGTGCTCATGGGCCCTCGGTGGTTGATCAGGCTGTCGGCAGAGCAGGTTGGTCTGAAGATTACAGATTTGTAGCTGATCGGCATGCCCCTCGGCCAGCTCGTTGAACCACGCATCGAAGCCTGCCATCACGTCTTTCGCAGGACGACTGGTTTGATGTCTCATTACGTGGAGGTAAGCAGAGCGAATACGAAGCAGTGGGTGTCGTACGAACACCACGGGCAGGATACGCAGCATCGATGCGGCCGGAACGGGCAGTGAAATTTGATGCGATGAGAAAGAGTTCGCATCCGGATTGCTGTCTATCACCTTAAGAAGCGTTGCGTGGTCAATAGAGGATGAGCTGTTGGGTCCGTCAAAGGAGACGTGCTGATCACCATAGTTCTGCCGCAAAATCGCCTCAAAGCTTGTGCCAGCCGTTTTAAAAATGTGGTAATGGCATATGACGGTGCGCGCTGTCATAGGATTCATCACGGCGAGACAAAAGGCCGTTATTCTTGGCTATCAGACGTTTCGGAGCATAACAGGCAGGAATGCATACGTGTTGTGCCATTGAGCGGTGGCTCCCGCGTCCATTTGTTTCTTTGGATGTTAAAACCACGTCCGGGATAGTGTGTTCCAGATGCTGGAGCGGGACATGTTACCGCCTCGAGCACTTTTTCTGCACTTCGCTTGCCGAACAGCAACACCGGTCGTATCCGCAGCAACTGGTCGCGAGCAAAAACCACGGGAATCGGCCTGAATTGTCTTGCCGAGGGCGGCGGCAGATGAATCTAATGGCAAGACCAGGCTATTGCATTGGGGTGTCTCTGCATAACTGTGCTGAGCTGGTTTGACTCAATCACTGATGTGGATAACAGGCCGTAACATGTGATGTAGCTATCTCCGTAACCTCTTTAGCACACGCTCAAATGTCGTGCCGGCATCTTTTAACATATGACAATGTACTCGGACGTTTAATTGGGTCACGCTGCTTCTTGTTCGGGCCATGTAGTGAATGCGCGCCCTGCCGTCTGCGCTTAAGCAAGTCCATTGCGCGGCTGAGGAGCATAGTGACGCTGATCTGACAAATCCATATCAAAAAATCCTGATGTGGTGATCCGAAGGTGTGAAAACTACCCCCGCCATTTTGCTGTGTTATGGCACACAATGTCACAAGTGCACTCAATCACTGGAATAAGCGTTTTCCCGCGCTCGTCGTTCAACGTAGAGGTTTAATGCAACCTCACTGCAATGGTAGACGTCGGCGATGGTGTTGGTGATGGACAGGAGCGCAAAGGTGGAGCCACAGATGACAGATGTCGCCGTAAAGCAGGCGCTGGGTGAGATGCTAGTCGAGCGCGGTCTCTTGAGCAGCCGGGATTTGGATCGAGCCCTGTTGGCCAAGAGAGAGATGGGTGGCCTGCTCGGAGATGTGCTGATCCGTTTGGGTTTGGTTGCAGAGACTGAGCTTGCGGCGATACTTTGCGAGCATCTTGATGTGTCGCTGGCGTCTAAATCAGATTACCCATCAGAACCGATCGATTTGGATGCTGTTCCGGAGCAATTTTTGCTCAACCATCGCGTAGTACCTCTGTCTATTTCAAACGACGAGATCGCATTTGCCGCGCATTGCCCTCAGGACCCGTTCATTTCAAAAGCGTTGAAGTTAGCGACGGGCAGCCGAATCACGATGCGCCTTGGTCTGACCGCTGACCTCGATGCCGCGCTTGAACTGCGGGGGCAGCAGGAAGACGAGACTGATGAGGACCCTTTATCGCTGATCGATGCTGATGACGACGAATTTATCGAGCACCTAAAAGATCTCGCGAGCGAAGCACCGGTCATCCAGCGCGTAAATCAAATAATTCAGCGCTCATTGGAAATAGATGCATCCGATATTCATCTTGAGTGTTTTGAAGATGGCCTTCGACTGCGTTATCGCATCGATGGTGTGCTTCAGGAGTCCTCACAGGCTGTGGATACGAACTCTGCCGCAGCGGTTATTTCTCGCATCAAGTTGCTGGCTAATCTGAATATTGCAGAGCGACGCTTGCCGCAGGATGGGAGAATCATGACTCGCGTGAAGGGCCATGAGCTGGACCTTCGCGTCTCGACCCTGCCGACTATTCACGGTGAGGGGGTGGTGATGCGTGTATTGGACCGTGAGAGCATCAGACTAAGCCTGGATGATATGGGATTTAGCGACGATACGCTGGATCAGTATCAGAGCCTGTTGAATAAACCCCACGGTGTTTTGCTATTAACGGGGCCTACGGGTTCTGGGAAAACAACGACACTCTATGCGTCGCTTTCCAACATGGATGCCGAGGCCCTCAAAGTCATTACTGTGGAAGACCCGGTCGAGTACCAGTTACACGGCATCAATCAAATCCCAGTGCACTCGCAGATCGGTTTGACATTCGCGCGAGCGCTCCGCTCGATTTTGCGTCAGGATCCCGATGTCATCATGATTGGCGAAATGCGCGATACGGAGACTGCCCAGATCGCAGTGCAGTCGGCATTAACCGGCCACCTCGTTCTATCCACTTTACATACCAACACAGCCGCTGGGGCGATAACTAGACTAGAAGATATGGGTGTTGAAAGGTTCCTGATTACAGCGGCTGTAAACGGGGTACTGTCACAGCGTTTGATCAGGCGATTGTGCGACCACTGTAAGAAACCGGTCGTTGTGACGCCCGAGATGACGCGGGAGACCGGCTTGGCGGTAGTTCCTGGCGGGCCGCCCAGTCATATCTATGAGAGTTCGGGGTGTGATCACTGTAAAAATACGGGGTACAGTGGTCGCCTGGCGATTCACGAGCTTTTTGTGCTCGATGCGGGTGCGCAACGTGCGATAGTGGATGGCGCCGACGCTAGCCAGCTACACGAATACGCACGAAGCCATGGGATGAGGACGCTTTACGAAGATGGCTTGAAGAAGGTGGCTGCTGGGCTCAGTTCCCTTGACGAAGTACTGCGAATCACTCAGGACCAGACAATGGAGTTGGAAAATGACTCTCATGTCGCTTGAGGTAATCGCTGGCGCACCTCTAAGGCGTGAACGCAATGGTTAACTTTCATTATCGGGCTGTGAGCAGTGCCGGTACTGTCAGCTCGGGCGTGATTACCGCTAACGATGAGGGTGCGGCACTCCAGGCTTTGAGAGCCAAACAGATGCGTGTGCTGTCTCTCAAAACTTCACGTGGCTTGGCTCGTGATCTGCAGAGCGACGACGGGGCTAGGTCAGGGGCCGTCTTACCGGTCGACGAAAGTACGCTGCAGACGGCTCTGCAAAAACTCTCGAGCAACGACGTGGCCGCAAGACAACGTAAAAATGTCTCTGAAGACGACGTCATGCGGCTCAGCGCGGAATTGGGTGTGCTTATCACCGCTGGGTTACCGTTGGATAAAGCCATGCGGGTCCAGATTGATAGCACGGGTGAAGGGCCATGGCGAGACACGTTGCTTTCCTGCTTGGATTCGCTCAAGAGCGGCAAATCGTTCAGTGCCGCCTTGGAGGGGTTTCCGAGCGTTTTCGCGCCGTTCTATATCAATATGGTGCGGTCGGGAGAGGCTAGCGGCAATCTGGCGCGAGTGCTGACTGACTTGGGAGCTTTTCTTGAGCGAAAGAAAGCGCTGCGTGCTTCAGTGATGTCTGCGTTGACCTACCCGCTCATATTGCTCCTGGTCGCCACGCTGTCTGTATTCATCATGCTCGGCTTCGTTGTGCCTGAATTTGAGGCTTTGTTTGACGACATGGGTGATTCGCTTCCAATGCTCACGCGGATTATTGTGGCTTTGGGGGACGCGGTCTCTGATTGGGGCTGGGTTTTGCTTGCGCTGACAATGCTCAGTTTATGGTTTTTGCGGCGCTGGTTGCATCAGCCGGCTGGTGTGGTCTGGCGGGATCGACAGGCCTTGACGATGCCGCTAATGGGCCGTGTGGTGGCGAAATACGAGGTGGCGAGGTTCGCCAGGACGCTCGGGACTCTGTTACACAATGGTGTCTCTATGTTGAAAGCGGTCGATATTGCGGTGGCGACTGTTGGCAACACTTTGGTGAGGGGCTCTCTTACTGGGCTGGCACCCGCGATAAAGAGGGGAGGCCGTTTATCGCATGCGCTCGATGCCCGGATCTTTTCTCCCACCGCGTTACAAATGATTCGGGTGGGCGAGGAGTCGGGAAACCTCGACACCATGCTACTGGAGCTGGCCAGAGTACACGAGGCCGACGTCGAGGCAGGGATAAAACGTGTGCTGGCACTGCTGGAGCCTGCACTGATTCTTGGTATGGGCGGCCTTATTGCGGTCATTATTATGGGGATTTTGATGGGCATTCTGTCGGTGAATACGCTCGTTGTTTAGGTATAAAACTCAGACTGATTTCGACAAGAAGGGATGACGCAATGAAGGCACGACAAGCCAAAAAGAAAATATCCGGATTCACTCTAGTAGAACTTTTGGTGGTGTTGGCAATCCTTGGAATGTTGGCTGCGCTAGTCGGCCCCCAGGTTCTCAACCAACTGGGTGGGGCAAAGTCCAAATCGGCGACGATCCAGATTCGTGATCTTGAGCAGGCTCTTGAGCTTTACAAGCTTGATGTAGGCCGTTTTCCCGAGAGTCTCGAGTCACTGGTGCGACAGCCAAACGGTGCGCGGGGTTGGAATGGCCCTTACCTCAAAAAGGATGAAGTTCCCCTCGACCCTTGGGGGAACGCTTACGACTACCGTTTTCCAGTTTCAAACGGCGCGGGTTACGAAATTGTGTCCTTTGGAGCTGATGGGAGAGAGGGCGGTCAGGGGGAGGCGGCGGACGTCGGTAGCTAACTCGCGGTGAGGTCACCTGAGAGAGGTTTTACGCTCCTGGAGCTGGCGGTAGTCATGGCCGTCATCAGTCTGCTAATAGCCGTTTCCGGGCCATCCTTCGGTAAATTATCCGAGACGCTTGAATATCGCGATGCAGTGAGACAGCTTGTTTCTGCTCACAAAAAAGCGAGGAGAGCGGCGAGGGCATCGGGTCATGCGGTCGATGTCGTGATTGATGCCAATAAAAATCGGTTTGCGGTCACTTCCAATGCCCACCGCTTGCAAGAGAAACACTACGCACCGTTGGCGGAAAATTTGCGAATTGAGGTCACCTTTGCACAAGAGATCAGCCCGGGTAATGGCCTTGCGGCCATTCGTTTTTATCCTGAGGGCGGGGCGTCAGGTGGGGAGGTGCTTATCCAGCGACCGTCAGGATCAGGCACTAAACTGACAGTCGACTGGCTAATTGGCGATGTCCGCAGTGAGTCATTATGAGGGCGCGGGGTAACGTGTGGGCAGAGCCAGTGAGGGGTTTCTCGCTGCTCGAGATGCTAGTCGCTCTCGTGATTTTGTCTCTTTCACTTGGTGCCCTCTATCAGGGGGCAACGCGCGCCATCCAAAACACCTCGGTGGCAGACCAGTACACCCGCGCGGTGATGCTGGCTGAATCGATGATCGCGACCTCAAATTATGTCACGGTTGAACGGGCGTCAATCAGCGGTGAGTTTGAAATCTACACCTGGGAGGCCAAATCATGGCCTGCGGACATCTCGGACAATAATGAGGCAGACGCCCCCGTCAACGGGCAGCCCCTTCAATACCTGAGTATTACGGTGACTTGGCCAGGTAGCAAATCAGATCGGCAGCTTGAGCTGTTAACGGTGGTGCCACTTCAGGAGGCAGTGGAGTGATCCCCGATCAGAAAGGCATGACGTTGGTCGAAGTCACAGTCGCGACGGTGATATTTTCGATGATTATGCTGGCCACTGTCACTGCCCTTCGAGCTTTTGCCGGCACTTACGCAAAGTTGGAGGAGATGACTGCGCGCACTACGCAAATGCGCGAGGCAGATCGTTTCCTCAGGGTGATACTGAGGAGCGCAATCAATCACCCAGATTTTTTTGAGGGGGGATTGCACGCTCTTCATTGGGTTGCACCGATCGATCGGGTGGGATCGGCAGGAGGGCTCCAGCACCTTCGTCTCAGTCGGGAGGGCAACCAGTTGATGTTGTCGTTTGCGCCCGTTATCGAGTCTGATACGCCGCCAGCTTGGGGTAGCGTCGCACCCGCATTCCCGCTTGTCAGTGAGCTGGATTCAGTTCGATTTCTCTATCAGTCCACACCGACTGACGCTTGGTCTGAGGGTCCTTTTGGGGGGGGTACAGATTCAATAACAGCCCTACCGCGCGCCATTACTATTGAGGTGGTCTCAGACGGCCAGCCGTGGCCCCCACTTGTTGTCCAGTTTGATGCCTACAGGTATCCGGAGTGAGGGGCCAGCAACCAGCGCAGGGATATGCGATCGCTCTATTAATGTGGATGATTGCCGGGATGGCTTTGCTGGTAATGGCCGTCATACATCTTGCACGAGACGACATAGGGTCGGCGGAGCAACGGCTGAGCGAAGCAAAAAGCAATGCGTTGGCAAGGGGTGTTGCGCTGCTAGCCTTGAGAGACGAGGCGCTCGCTCCATTTCTCCCGGACCGAAGTGATCGCAGAGGTGGACCTAACAGGCAGGGTAGCGAGGACACAGTGGGTAATAGTGAGCGCGACAGCTCGATTTTTTCAAGGCGTTATGAGCTCGCCGACCATAGCGCGGTTGCGACGGTGCATCCGGCCTCAGGCTTCGTCTCGCTCAATGGTGCATCAGAAGAAGAACTTCGGGCCTTATTTAGGGGCATTGGCGGTGCGTCCGGCTCAGAGGCCATCGCGCTGGCTGGAGCGGTGATTGATTATCGCAATCAGCGATCACCCCGCTCAGCGAGGCTGGAGGATTTTGCGGGATTTCGGTCGCGCGAGGAATTACTGACGGTCGACGGTATGCGAAAAGCGGTTTATGACAGGGTAAAGGACTTTGTTCAGCCGTTTGAGGCATCTTCATTGGATCTATCGAGAGCACCAAAGCGCTTGCGTCAGTTATTCCCTAACGGGACCCATGGCGGTCAATCTGAAGCTGGGCGGTCTGGTAATCGCAGCAATAGTGGCGCCTCTGTTGCCGCCCCCGATGGCTTGGTCACTTTCGAGTCTCTGAATCGACAGCGCGCGGCAAGGATCTCAGCCAACACACATAGTGCCGTCATCGTCAAAATCCAGCTAGACAACGGTCAGCACAGCAATTATCGCGTCTGGGTCGCCGGTGCTACCCAGCGGGTCATCCATTCCGAGCGACTCTCCATGATTGGCAAAGAAGATCAGTTATGGCATTGACTAACGATTGGGAACTGTTTGGATTGGACCTCAGCCGAGGCATAGCCAAGTTGAAGCTTGGTGTGTCGCAACTTCTCTGGAGCGAGGAGGCGGGTCTGAGGCAAAGGTTTTATCCCGAAGCCAGTCTCCTCAACCCGGGAAAGGAGGTTCATGATCGCTACGCGAAATTGGTCCCCGCGAGTGAGACACCTCTGCCGCAACAGCCAAAGGCGTTAATTTTGCCCTCGGACCTTGCGCTCACAAAGCAGATCGAAATGCCCATTGAGGCCGAGCTGGATTTGGATTCGGCGATGCAGTTTGAGATTGCGAGTAACTCCCCTTTTACGTCAGAGGAAACTTGCGCCGGTTGGCGAGTGGTTGCGCGGGACGATGCATCGTTGAGACTCACATACGTAATCGCAGCGCGCACTGCGGTGCAGGATTTGATCGCTCGGTTCGCCCTTGATCCGGCTGAGTCTGTTGAGCAGTTTGAGATATGGGCTGGAATTGATGGTCATTTGGTGCAAGTCGAAAGTGCAGGGGATATCCCGCGAAACACTTTATATCTGCGGCAATTGCGTCAGCAGGGTAAAAAAATAGGTCTGATAGCCTTGGCGGTCTGCTTAATGGTGATGCTGCCCGGGGCGATTTTGGCAGCGCGATCTAATCAGTTGGCTGAGGTGTTGGCTTTGACTGAAGCTGAAGCTAGTGACGCGACCGCTGCCCGCAATGAGCTCGTATTAGTAGAGAACAGAGTACTCACCGCCCGCGAATTTTTCGCCGGCATGCCCCTTTACGATGAGTGGTTGCATACGTTGTCAGATGTCACTCCTGACTCGGTTTATCTAACGCGGCTTGGTTTAGAAGGGGACCGGCTTACCATCTCTGGTATGGCAATGAACGCCGCAGAGTACCAAACAAAACTTGCCAGCTCTGGCTTAGTAAGTGACCTGAGTGCTCCGTCTGCCTTTACCCGAGATCAAAAGACAGGTCGAGAACGGTTTACTCTTACAATGCGTCTGGGAAGAACACAATGAGTTGGACTGCTCTCAGGCATTGGGTAGCGCATTTACCCCGAGAAGCGCGATTGGTGGTCTTGGGCTTGGCTACCTTACTTGCCTTGATCACGTTGTTTATGGTGGGCAATCTATACGCGTCAGCGACACAGAGCTGGTCTGAAATATCCAGAAGCGAGCCTAGAATAGCGAGGCTGAAAGGTTACCAGGCTTCCCGCCCTGCAATGCGACAGGCGATGTCAGAGGCGAGCGATATATTGAAGCAGATGTCTTTTGACTCGGGCGATGACGAAAGCCAAACCGGTGCGAGGCTGCAACAGGCGCTAAGGGGGTTTGCCGAGACCGCAGGTCTTACGGTCCGAGGCAGTCAGTTGATGTCTGTCCCTGATCAGTCCGAATCGCCCGAAGGCTTCCTGATTCTGACTGTGGAATTGCGCATGAGAGGCATGCCCTCCGCGCTGGACGAATTTCTAGGGGATGTATACGGACATAGCCCGCTGTTGAAGGTGGCAGAGCTGAATATGGTTAAGGAGCGGGATCGCCGCACCTCGCCGCGCCGCAATCAACCTCCACCCACAGTGCAGCAGAATCTGGATATCAACATACAGGTCTCCGCACTGATGGTGTCGGCATGAACGCCCCTGACGATCATTCGCTTTGGGCCGATAAAATATTGAAGCCGGCTTGGGCTGTCGTTGCGGCAGGGGTGGCCCTGCTCGTGATCATCAGCTTGTGGACTCCGGACGTCGAACCCATCATGCCAGAGAGGACCGCTCTTGTAGACGACACGCTCGCTCTTGGTCAGCCTGACTCGGCAGGGTCCAATGACGCCTTTGCCAGCCGCCCGTTATTTTTGGGCGGTCGCCGCCCTATTGTCTCGCTTCAGGAGGCGTCTGAATTAGCCCAATCCGAGGTGGTAAATGAGGACCTCGTTGAGCGGATTGAGGGCGTTACCCTTCTGGGTATTTTCTCCTCGGCCGACGCCTCTGGCGTTATTGTGTCGGAGAAGGGAGTGGGTCAGCGCCGAATCTTTGAGGGCGATCAGTTGCAAGGCTGGGAGTTGGTTGGTGTTGAGCCTCGGGGGGCGGTTTTTTCTGGAGGGGGAGGAACCGCCAGGTTGGATATGCAGATTGTCTCCAAGGTGGCGGGGTCACCGGTCAGGGGCAAGCTCGACAACAATCGGACCGGCCTCGGGGCTGAGCCAACTGCGGAAACTGCGGGCACTGTCGAAGAGGCGCCAAGCTTCGTTCCCAGCTTTGAGAATATGTATCAGTCCAGAGCAGCCTCGGCTCGGGATAAAGCCGAGGCGGATGGCGCAGAGTCAAGCCGGCGCAAACAAGGTGATACCGATAATGAGAAATGAAAAGATGAGTCCGGGCAGTTGCCTGTTAGGAACGCTGCTCTCCTGCGTTGCGATGGTTGTTATAGCTGGTTGCGCCACGACGCCGGCGCCGTCCCCGGCAGTGCCTGAGGGCGGGACCGCAACTGCTATGACGTCGACACAGTCCGTGGAGCCGAGCGCTCCGCAAAACCAAGAAGTGACTGAATCATCGCCCGCTATTTTCTTGGGAAGTGACAACCAGGTCATGATGCCCCCGCCCAGGCCCGCTGTGTCACTTGCCGGTGAGGCAGTGATGGTGAATTTTGAGAATGCGCCACTAGCAGAGGTGGTTCATTCTATTCTTGGCGAGACGCTTGGACTCGATTACGTGATAGAGCACCCAGTCAGAGGTGAAATCACTTTGCGTACTCGCTCGCCTATCCCGAGAGACCAGTTACTGCCCATCCTTGAGTCCCTTTTGCGTAACAATAATGTACTGATGATTAGAGGCCCCGAGGACCGTTTTTTTATCTCTGGTGCAGCTAACGCACGGACCACAGTGCCAAGCTTTGAGTCTTCAGCGGCAGGTGGTTTCAGTAACGTCATAGTGCCACTGCAGAACATCAGTGCTAACGAGATGGCAGAAATACTGGCCCCGGTGGCACCGGCTGATGCATTCGTTCGAATTGACAGCCGGCGTAACTTATTGATCCTTGCTGGCACGCAGCTACAGCTTGATGGTTGGTTAGAGATCGTTACAACCTTCGATATTGACCAGTTGGCTGGCGTTTCAGTAGGGATGTTCCCTCTGGACAACTCGACAGCAGAGGAAGTGTTGGCGGAGTTAGAGCAGATAATGGCCGATTCGGGGAGTGAGACCCCAGGGGCGGGCCTCATCTCTATGATCCGGGTGATGCCGGTTGAACGCCTGAACAGCATCTTGGTGGTCTCACCGCGGGAGCACTACATCAAGTCGGTCGGGGAGTGGATCGCCGCGCTCGATAGTATTGAAGATGAGGGCTCCGAGCCCTCGCTACATGTTTACTCCGTGCGTAATGGCAATGCAGGGCAACTAGCTGCCTTGCTCAGTACAATTTACGCCGAGGGCTCAAGCACTCGTGCTGGAGACTCATCCTCGCGGCAATCGGTGGCCCCGGGAATGTCTCAGATGACGACAGGTGGACTCTCAGCGGATATGCCCACCAGAAAAAGTAGCAGCGGTGGAGCCTCGCAGGGTGCAAGCTTTGAGCTGGGTGATGGGATCCGAGTTGTTTCTGACGATTACAACAATTCGCTACTTGTATTGGCCACCCCAAGTGAATACGAAAAAATCGAGCGCACCTTGAAAAAGCTTGATGTTGTGGCCACTCAGGTATTGATTGAGGCCAGCATCATTGAAGTGACGTTAACAGATGGTCTGGAGTACGGGCTGGAGTGGGCGTTTGACAATAATTTGGGCGGTGGTGACGCGGGCAGAGGTCTTCTCGATTTGGGCGGTGGGCTGCAACCAAGGGTTCCTGGTTTCTCCTACACGATCTCTGACAGCGCGAGTGCTGTGAAGGCGGTGGTGAACGCCTTGGCGGAAAAATCGCTTATTAACGTGATATCAACGCCTTCTGTGATGGTGCTGGATAATCACACAGCAGCCATTCATGTGGGCGATCAGCAACCCATCAGAAGTGCCTCTACTATCACCACTGGTGGAAACGTCCAACAATCCATCACTTACAGGGACACTGGTGTCAAACTTGAGGTCACGCCATCGGTAAACGATGGCGGCCTGGTCACGCTCGATATCATTCAGTCCATCACGGACGTGGGCCCGGTGGATGCCGCGACCGGACAGCGAAGCTTTCTGGAGCGGAACGTTAGCTCTCGAGTCGCAATCCGCTCGGGGGAGTCCGTGGTGTTGGGCGGCCTGATCCGGGATAATGAATCGGAGGGTCGGAGCGGGATCCCTTTGCTGATGGACATACCGGGTCTTGGTGCACTATTCAGCACTACCAATAACGTAGCGTCGCGGACAGAGTTGTTAATCTTTATCTCTCCCAGAGTCTTGGAAGGTGCAGAGGATTTACGCGCGCTCAATACCGAAATGCGCAACAGGATGAGAGGTCTCAAGGATTTCAGTGATCTGCCCGGCAACTTTGCAGAGGACACAAGTGTTAGCCGCTAGGCGCAAGTTTCTTGTCGTGGTCTTGGCATATTTCCTGATAGGGCTGTCGGGCTGCGCCAGTGTGCCCGCGCAAGATCCGGAGCAGCAAGTGAGATCAAGAGCACAGGCATGGCTGGATGCGCTAATGGATTTTGATATTGACGGAATCTATAGGTTTACGTCATCTGCCTACCAATCAGCCCATTCTGCGCGTTTCTATTCGAAAAATTATGCAGGTCGTAATATGTGGAGAACCGCAGAGCTTGGTGAAATCAGTTGCGATCAGGCGGAAGCATTTGGAGTCTGCACCGTAGAAGTCATAGTGTCCTACCGAGGATTTAATATGACTGAGGAAATGACAACGGTACTGACAGAAACCTGGGTGCAGATTGACGA
>Ga0163109_10000390_pt1 | contig 35502 bp, 47 predicted proteins | sample CRUFie1St13metaG_FD_108704 | JGI IMG/M metagenome (GOLD analysis project Ga0163109, IMG submission 108704) | Marine microbial communities from the Costa Rica Dome - CRUD Field 142mm St13 metaG | ecosystem: Environmental > Aquatic > Marine > Oceanic > Photic zone | place: Costa Rica: the Eastern...
CTTACACAACTGGAGGTACAGCAAGAATTACTTCAAAAACTGTATCAACTAGTGGAGTAGCATTATCTATGGGTTCAAGTAATACTAATATGTCTTATATCAGACAAAATGGTAACGGTATATTTGAATGGCAAACTTATAACGGTGGTAACTCAGGAAACTTATTATTTCAAAGATACGGAGGTAATGTAGGTATTGGTAGTTCATCACCGTCAGTTAAATTAGATGTATCTGGAGATTTAAAAATTACTGGAGGAGCATTAGGAGTAAATAAAACTCCTTCAACTACTGATGGTAGAATCGATGCGGGTAATGATATTGTAGCATTTTCTACATCTGATAAAAGATTAAAAGAGAATATTACTAAAATTGAAAATCCTTTAGAAAAAATATCTAAAATTAGAGGAGTAGAATTTGATTGGATACCGTTAAGTAAGTTTCAAGAAAGAACTATTCATGGTAATAAAGGACATGATATAGGAGTTATAGCTCAAGAGATAGAAGAAATATACCCTTTGATGGTAACTGAAAGAGCAAGAAATAAATTTAAAGCAGTTCGTTATGAAAAATTAATTCCTTTATTATTAGAAGGAATAAAAGAACAGCAATCTACGATTGTAGAACTAAAAGAGAGAATAGAAAAACTAGAAAATAAATAATTATTTATAGTTGTCTATTTGAAAAAAATAACTTATATTTATAATAAAGAGTATTTAATATGCATGGACACGACCCAACATTTATAATTGCAGGAGCAATGAAAGCTAGTACTTCTGCTGCTGCTCATAATTTAAATATGCACGAAGATGTATATGTAGTTACTCCTTGGTGGAAAAAAAGAGTTAATGAAAGTTATGGAATAGTAGCTTCAGATTTGGCAGGAGGTTTAGCTAGCGAGGGATCTAAAGAATTAGACTTTTTTAATTTAAAAGAAAACGCAGATTTAGGAATTGAATTTTATAAACAATACTTTCCTTTAGCAAGACCTCATAGAGGAGAAGCATCTCCAAATTATTTTCATTTACAAGAAAAACATTACGAAGGATGTTTAGATAGAATGAAAGCAGCACTAAGTCCAGATTTAAAAATTATTATAATATTAAGAGACCCTATTAAAAGAGCATTCAGTCACTGGAATCATTTACAAAGACCTGAAATTAATTTTAGTACTAGATTTAAAGGTAAATCTTTTAATGAATGTACGGAATTAACTTCTGGACCGAAGGCTAATAATAGTTTACTTAATAGAAGTTCATATGCTGATAATCTTGTAGCATATAGAGATGCTTTTGGTGTAAATAATATTTATGTAACTACACAAGAAGCTATTAAAAAAGATCAAATGGGGGAGTATAACAAAATGTATCAATTTTTAGGTGCAAATGAATTATCCGAAGATCCTGGATATAGGTTACACCATAATGCAAAGTACGATACTACTATAGATGAAGCATCACAACAATTTTTACAAGTTTATTTTGCTCCTGATATTAAAAAAGTAAAAGAAATGTATCCTGATCTAGATTACTCAGATTGGTTTACTTATTAATAGTTATAATTTTTTAATTAGTTATGAATATAGATATACATGCTATCACAGTATGTGTAAATTACGCACATTTATTTAAGTACTGTATACCTAATAAACGTTTTTTTAAACGTTGGACGGTAATTACTACTAAAGAAGATAAACATACTATAGCTCTTTGTAAAGAACACGGTATCGAAGTAATTTATTCAAAAACTCTTTTAGATAGACAATTTGCTAAAGGATGTGCAATAAATGAAGCTATCGACCATATTGGTTATGATAAAGAATGGTACTTACATATCGACGCAGATGTCTTACTTCCTAATAATTTTGCTGATACATTTCCTACTGACGAAAGATATATTGACGAAAACGGCAATAGAGTAAATAGACCTCAAATTATAGGTACTGTAAAAAGAAGATGTGTATCAGTTGATAGCTTACAAATTACCGGTCCTTTTAGGCAGTATATGGAATACACAGATGAAGGTAAATTTAAAGCAGTAAATTTATATACTATGGGGAGAGTAAATGTAGATGAAGATGAAGATTTCAAAAATTTTAACCCTCAAAATTATTTTGATAAAGCTGATAGTATAGTTCAAAGATTTAAAGGATACGGTTATTTTCAATTATGGCATATGCCTACACTTTTAGAACTTTATCCTGATTTACATCACGTTTATCCATCATTATCTAAAAATGCAGGTCATGATGATTGGATATTTTCTAAAATGTTTTATCAAATAGTTTCTTTACAATCTTATTGTGTTCATTTATCTCCTGAAAAGTTAAATTGGGACGGCAAATTTTTTAAATAATTATGATATATTGGTTAACAGGACAACCCGGATCAGGTAAGACAGTATTAGGTAATCTATTAAAAGATTATTTAGAGGATATTAAAAATGATAAAGATAATAATAGAGGATATAAAGTTTTCAGAATAGATGGAGACGAAATGAGAGAATTATTTGCTAATAAGGATTATTCTGAAAAAGGAAGAAGAGCTAATATAGATGCAGCTCAAAAAATAGCTCATTATTTACATAATCAAGGAAAAGACGTTATTGTATCTTTAGTTTCTCCTTATAGGGATCAGAGAGAAGAATTTAAAAATATTTTAGGAGAAGATATTAAAGAATATTTTATTCATTATGATATAAGCCAAGAAAAAAGAGGTAGAGAACATTTTCATGTAAAAGAGTATAAAGTACCTACCGATAATTTTACCAGTATTAATACTACTAAAGATAGTCCTTTAGAATCATTAAAGATAATAGTAAAAGAAATAGATGAAAAAATTTAATACGTATTTCGTAGATATAGACGGTACTATTTTTAAGTATAGAAAATTTGAAACGTATATGGAATCTCCTGTCGAAGTAATAGAATCTACTAAAAGTTTTCTAATAGAAAAGAAAAAAGAAGGTCATATGATTATACTAACTACAGCTAGACCTAAATCTATGGTAGTCCATACTGAATGGGAGTTACAAACGAATGATATACCTTATGACAATTTACTTATGGGTATCGAAAGAGGGCCTAGATATCTTATAAATGATATGGACCCAAACAACCCAGGAGAAAGAGCAATTGGAATTAACTTAGAAAGAGATAAAGGATATGAAAAAATATAGTATGTTTATAGGTAGATGGCAACCTTGGCATGAAGGTCATCAATGGTTAATAGATCAAAGATTAAAAACAGGAAAAAACGTTTGTATAGCTATTAGAGACATAGAGGTAAACGATAATCAACCTTGGTCATCAGAAGTCATAAAAAAGAATATAGAGACAGTTTTATACGATCTTATAAAAGAAGGTAGAGTTAAAGTAATAATTATACCAGATATAGAATCAGTAAACTACGGTAGAGGAGTTGGGTACGATATAATAGAGCATGTTCCTCCTCAAGATATAAAAGAAATATCAGCTACTAAAATTAGAGCTAAAATGAGAGAGGATGGTAAGTTATAAAGAAACTATTATTAAAACTTTAATTTGGAGAGTTATAGCTACCGGCATAACCGTATTAGTTAGCTGGACTGTAACAGGTAGTTTAAAATTTGGTTTAGCAGTAGGAAGTATCGATACAATATTAAAAACTATAGGATATTTTTCGTATGAGAGAGCTTGGATTTTATATAACAAACCGAAACAAAATACTATTTATAATAAAGAATAATTAATGAAAAAACTTTTTATTTTTCTGGTTATAATAAGTAGTTTTACTTATGGTCAAGACTATGCAAAAGGTAAGCAGTTGTTCAATACTCATTGTGCTGCTTGCCATAAAATGGATAAAAAATTAGTAGGCCCTCCTCTACAAGATGTTATAGAACTTCAAGGAGCAGACTGGACTAAAAAATGGATTTATAATTCTAAAGCACTAATTGACGCTGGTGATCCACATGCCGTAGAAATCTGGGAAGAATACAATAGAGCAGCCATGCCTGGATATCAGTTTTTAAAAGATGAAGAATTAAATGATATTATAGAGTATTTAAGTCAGTGGAAAATTAAAAAAATAGAAGCTGCAAATGTAGTAGCACCAGTAGCAGCTCCAGGAGGTCAAGTAGTAGTTAATAATACTCCTACCCCTACTTACATTTATATACTTATAGTTATTTGTTTGATTATATTAACTGTAGCTATTTATGCTTTTTATGTAGGTTTAAAAGCTATTACTGAAATAACTGCTAAAACACAATCTACTAATTTATACTTAATGAAAAAGTTACATATGGATCAAGATAGAGTTGATGGAGAAATGAATACTTTAATTGATAATAAAGTAAAGAAAAAAGTTGATAAAAAATTAAAAGAGTTTAAAAAAGACTTAAATAAACGTTTAAAAGATTTAAAATAAAATGAATAGTAAACAAGCTAACGGTAACAGTCAATTAAATGCTTTACGTAATGAATTTAACGATAGAATTAAAGATAAAGCATTTATGAGCCAAGGTAAAAGAGTAACTTGGAACGATAGAAGAAGATTTAGAACCATATAATTAGACTATTTATAATTAAAATTAAAAGCTATGGCAATTAAGTATACATGGAATTGTAATACATTAGATACATATCCAACATCATCAGGATTCAACGATGTAGTTTTTCAAGTACATTGGAGATTAAAAGCTTCTGATGTTTTCAACGAAGTAAGTCATTCATATGACGTAGTAGGTACTCAAGCAATAGACGTTTCATCTTTAGATTCCGGAAGTTTTATAGAATGGGATAATCTAAAAGAATCAGACGTGATTGGGTGGGTAACATCATCTATGGGGTCAGAAGTAGTAGCAGCACATAAAACTTCAGCTTCTAGCAGCCTATTAGAATCAGTTAACCCAGTAGTAGTTACAAAAACTTTAGGTTAAAGTTGGATCTAAAACTATTTATTACTATATTATAATATTATTAATCGATTAATTAAATTTTAAAATTATGGCAAATCAAAAGTTAACTCAAGACGAGCTTGACAAGTTACAGGAACTAAGCAAGAAAAATGCAGCATTAGTTCAGGAATTAGGTACTATTTCTTTAGCAGAGATTAATCTCGATGAAAGAAAAGAAAAAGCGGAAGGTTTTTTATCTGAATTAAGACAAGAAGAAACTGATTTAGTAAAAGAATTAGAAGATAAGTACGGCGTAGGTTCTATTGACTTACAAGCTGGCGAGTTTATTCCAGCACCAGAAGCTCCAGCAGAAGAAGCTGAAGCGCCTGAGGTAGTAGAAGAGTAAATATAAAAAACTTTTACATACTTTTAAGAGAGGAGGGTTTTACATCCTCCTTTCCTATTTATTATAGAGAAGTAAAACTTTTTAGACTGTATTGTTTTACATTCCTGAATGATATTTATAATAAACTTAAAATAAAATAGACCAACATGGCAGAAACAATCATCTCCCCAGGTGTATTTGCGAGAGAAAATGATATTTCATTTATCAGTCCTGCTCCCGTTGAAGCTGGTGCAGCAATCATCGGACCAACAGTAAAAGGACCAGTAGAAGAACCGACTATCGTTACTTCATATAATGAGTACGTTAGAAAGTTTGGTGAAGTATTCACTTCCGGATCAACTAAACAAGAATTCTTAACTTCAGTAGGAGTAAAAAATTACTTTGCTCAAGGTGGTAATTCAGTATTAGTTACTAGAGTAGTAACAGGATCATTTACTAACGCAACATCAACACACGTATCATCCTCAGCTAATGGTAGCGTTCAACCATTTACTTTAAAGACATTAGGAAAAGGAACAATCTTAAATAACTCTACAGGTGTAAACGTCGCCGGCGCAGAAATTAACGGCAGTGGAGGAGTATTACAATCTGGTTCTGCAGATAACCTAAGATGGGAAATTCAGAATGTAGATAATAAAAAAGGTACTTTTACATTATTGGTAAGAAGAGGGGATGATAGCCACAATGCAAAAGTAGTACTAGAAACATTTAATAATGTATCTTTAGATCCAGAATCAGATAACTATATCGAGGCTAAAATCGGTACTCAATATAAAGCAAAAGCTTCTGATGGTACTAAAACATATATTAAGACTTTCGGTGAGTATGTAAATAAATCTAACTTTATTTATGTTGCTTCTGTGAACTCACAGACAACAGGATACTTACTTAACGATGGAGTATCAGTAGGACCTGCTACAGGTGCTTCTTACTCAGGTTCATTACCAAAAGCAGAATCAGGATCTTTCCACGGAGCTTCGGGTAACATTGCACCAGCAGATGCTAACTATGGCATATCTATAGCTAATGTTAATACACAAGGATTAACTTCAGGAAACTATACAGATGCTATTTCAATCTTAGATAATAAAGATGAGTATATATTCAATATTATTTCAGCTCCAGGTTTAATCTACGAATTTGCAGATCAAGCAGGAGTATTAAATAATATTATTACTTTAGCTGAATCTAGAGGAGACTGTATAGCGGTAGTAGATTTAGATGGTCACGGATCTACCGTTAGTAATATTACAGGTACAGCAACTTCATTAAACAGCTCTTATGCAGCTTCTTACTGGCCTTGGGTACAGGTAAGAGGAGCAACAGGAAGAAACACTTTTGTACCTTCTTCTTGTGTTATACCAGGTGTATATGCATTTACAGATAATAGTTCAGCACCATGGTTTGCACCAGCTGGATTAGTAAGAGGTGGAGTAATTGGAGTAATTCAAGCAGAGCAAAAACTAACAAGAGGTCAAAGAGACCTTTTATATGATGGTAAAGTTAACCCAATTGCTACTTTCCCTGGTCAGGGTATTGCAGTATTTGGTCAGAAAACCTTACAAACTAAAGCTAGCGCTTTAGATAGAGTAAACGTAAGAAGACTATTGATACAACTTAAGAAGTTCTTAGGTGATCAAGCTAGAAACTTAGTATTTGAACAAAATACAGTAGCAACTAGAAATAGATTCTTATCAGTAGTTAATCCTTACTTAGAATCAGTAGTACAGAGACAAGGTCTTTATACTTTTAGAGTAGTAATGGATGACACGAACAACACAGCAGATGTAGTAGATAGAAATCAATTAGTAGGTCAAATCTTTATTCAGCCAGCTAAAACAGCAGAATTTATAGTACTTGACTTTACAATTGAACCAACTGGTGCAACATTTACTGGATAATTTTTAATTAACGATATTTATAATAAAGTAAATACAACATGGCAGTATTAGATCCAAACGAAATAATGTTTAAAGCCTTTGAACCAAAGGTACAGAACAGATTTGTGATGCTTATCGATAACATTCCATCTTTTATGGTGAAGAATGTAAAAGCTCCTACCTTTACCGATAACGTCATTAAATTAGACCACATAAATTCATATAGAAAAATCAGAGGTAAGAGAGAATGGGATGATATGACCATGACTCTTTACGATCCGGTAACTCCTTCAGGAGCTCAAGCAGTAATGGAATGGGCTAGAACAGGATACGAATCTGTAACAGGTAGAGCTGGATATTCAGATTTTTATAAAAAGGATCTTACTTTAAATATCTTAGGACCTGTAGGTGACATCGTAGGAGAATGGATCATCAAAGGTGCTATCTTATCAAATGGTGATTTCGGTCAGTATGACTGGACATCAGATGAAGCTGTAGAAATCAGTATAACAGTAGCAATGGACTACTGCGTATTAAACTACTAATACACACCTACCTCTTAAAAACATTAACCCGGATTTATCCGGGTTTTTTGTTGGTTCTCTGCATATATTTTCGTATATTTATAGTATATGTTAAAAGTAGATTTTATCTTTTATAGCGATGAGTGGAACCAAGAAAAACCTAAAGCAAATAGTGCTCACTCTACAGGAGTGGAAGGAAGCATTGAAAATGCCTACTCCGATTCGTAATAAAAAGAAATATAGACGTAAAACAAAGCATAAAAATAAAAGTTATGAGTGATTCAGTTAAAAAATACCACGAATTAGTAGAAGAAGGAGTAATAGATCCTAATAAAAAAATAGATCCTCCTAAAAAAGCTTATAGAATTTTAGTAGAATATGATATAGAAGATATCAAAGAAGCTGTTAAAATTTATGAAAAAAACCTGGGGTAAAAGTTGCCTAACAAAGATTTTTTTCGTATATTTAAGTATAAATAATAATAAAGGTTATGACAAAAGCAGAAATTATTCAATTAATTATTGATAAAAAAAATGAAGAGCTAAAAGGACTTAAAGAATCTTTTAGTAAAATTTCAAAAAAAAGAGATTTAAGATATTTTCAAACTATAAAAGATTATTTTGGAGGATCTAATTTATCTATAGAAGGAACTTATATTAAAGACCCTAAATATAGCGGTACTGCATTCGAAATATGTAGACCTCATCCTGATTATACTTACGATAAAGAATTAATTACTTTAAGATTAACCGAAGATTGGAAAAAAGGAGGGTTTAAAAATATTACTACTTCTGTTTATTCTACTTCAGATGATTCTAATTTTGAATTAGAAAGATTGATTACTGTTGGAGAAGTTGCTAATATATTATTAGATTTTAAAGATGATATTTTAGGTGAGTTAAATGCTTATCATGATAAGTTTGCTCATGAATATAATAAAGCATATAAATTAGTTAGTGATTGTAAGGCTGATATAAGTAAATTAGAAACCGAAAAAAATAATACTTATTTAGAAAAAGCTGAAAATTTATTAAAAGGTAAAGGATTAGAATTTACCGGACCTAAAAAAGGTAGAATAGATATTAGATGGGACTGGTCTGTAGGAAATATACAAAAAGCTCAAATACTTAGAAAAAGCTTATCAGGAAAATCAGCAGATATTAAACTTACTTTTACTGACGGCTCAGATCAAACTTACGAAAAAGTTAGAATGAGTAATATTGAGAATCTTGAATGGCAATATAGAGATTACGTATTAGTTCCTGAAAATACATTAGTTACTAATTAAAAGTATTAAGATTCATAACCTGGGAGATGGGGGCGTCCTGCCCCCTGATCCTTAACCTAAAAAGTTGTTTTTCTGCGTTTTTTTTCGTATATTAAGGTATAATTAGAGATATGAAAGTTTGGTATTTACATGGTTTAGAATCTAATCCGGGAGGACCGAAGGTTGACTTCTTAAACGAAGTAGCTGATGAGGTTTTTGCTCCTGCTATGGATTATAGAAATCATAAAACTTTTGGAGAGCTTTATAGGAAAGTTACTAAAGAAGGAAAACCTGATTTAATTATCGGTTCTTCTATGGGTGGTTACTTTGCTGATGCTTTAGCTAGTCATTTTGGAATCGACGTTCTTTTATTTAATCCTGCTCTACATAGTAGGAGTATCGAAAGTAATCTTCCTTACGGAGATAATTACGGTAAAAGAAATTTTAACTTAGGATCAGAAGATAAAGTTATTGATTATACTAAAACTATCGATTTACTTCAAAAAGATAAAAACTTTATAAATTCTAATGATACTGTTACTATAACTTCAAATGGGCATAGAACGCCCCTTACTGTTTTCAAAGATATTTATAATGAAACAGTAATAGATGCAATTAAGTAAAATTATTTTGGAAAACTATACTAAGAATAGTACCCTATATCAAAAGGTTACTTACATCCAAGAACTTTTAGATTCCGGAAACGTAAGCGAAGCTAAAGTAGAGTTAGAATATTTACGACAAGAATTGCATAGAATAAATAAGTAGCATGAAACTTATTAATATTATTTTAGAAAAAAAGAATAATTGGTTACCGATGTCACCTGATGAAGTAAAACAAGCAGAAAAAGATCTATTTGATCTAATAGATACTGCTTATGGACCTATAGGTGGACATCCAAACGTAACCTCTCCTGCTTCTATATCTTCAGCTGCGGATCTATACACTGTTATAGACTTAGATGATGATCCAGAGGATGATGCAGTTATTATGTCTAAAAATAGAGCAGGAGGAAAAAAGTTTGTAGGTATGGGTCATGATAATACTAAACAATCGAGATCTGCTGCAGTTAACTACACTGCTGATAATTTAAAGAAGAAAGGTCATTATATAGAAGTTTCTGGAAAGATATACGATATATTAAAAGCTAAAGGAGTTCCAGTAGTAGACGATGAAGAAACGGTGAGAAATGCATTAAAAGGTAAAGAGATAGTATGGCATGGAGATGGTACTTATGATCGAGTTATTGGCGGTAAAAAAATAAAAAAGATTATGATGGGGAAACCTAATTAATCTAAAAAACAGTTGGTTCCAAAATATATTCTTCCTATATTTATTAATACAATTAAGTTATAACTAATAAATTCTATGGAATCAAAATTTAAACTACCTACTGAAACAGTAGAATTACCATCAAAAGGATTACTATATCCTAAAGATTCTCCATTAGCTGACGGAACTATTGAGTTAAAATACATGACAGCTAAAGAAGAGGATATTTTAACTAATCAAAATTATATAAGAAATGGAACAGTAATAGACAGATTACTAAAATCATTAGTAGTTACTGAAAATTTTGATTATAATGAGCTTTTAATAGGAGATAAAAACGCAGTAATGCTTTCAGCAAGAATACTTGCTTATGGTAAAGATTATGATGTAACCTATGAAGGTAAAAAATATACCGTTGATTTAAGTGCTTTAGATACTAAAAAAGTTGATAAAAAACTTTACAACAAAGGTGAAAATAACTTTACATTTAATCTACCTCATACCGATAACCAAGTTACTTTTAAACTTCTTACTCATGGAGATGAAAAAAAGATTGAAAGAGAAATAGAAGGACTAAAAAAATTAAACAAAGAAGGTTCTTTTGAAGTTACTACAAGATTAAAATATATGATTACTTCAGTTAACGGATTAACTGAATCTAAAGATATTAGAGATTTTGTTGATAATTTTCTTTTAGCTAAAGATGCTAGAGAACTTAGAAAAAAATATATAGAAGTCCAACCAGATGTAGAGTTTAAATTTACTCATACGGATGATATTGGCAGGGAGGAGGAAGTACCGTTAGCCATTGGGCTAGACTTTTTTTGGCCTGACGCCTGATTATAAAGTACTTCTATATACTCAAATACACGAAATAGTTTTTCACGGACAAGGAGGTTACAGCTGGACTGAAGTTTTTAATATGCCTATATGGTTACGTAGGTTTACTTTTGAAAAACTTAAAGAACATTATGCTCAAAAGAAAGAAAGTGAGGAAAAAGCTATTGCAGAGGCAAAACGAAAAGCAAAGGTAAAATCCCCAACATATAGAACTAGGGCTTCTAACAAATAGAAGCCTTACCTATTTATACTATATAGTATACTACACTTATGGCTGAAGAAAACGGAAAAAAAAGAGTACCGGGATTAGGAGAAGAAGCTATGGGCACAGGTCCATTAGCTAGTAACCTTAAAGAAGCAGAAAAATCGTTAGAAAATATTCGTTCTCTAGCTACTGAGGCTATGGATACCTTTGGTAATGTTTCTAAGAATATTAAAGAAACTGCTAAAGGTGGGTATGAGTTCAGTAATGCAATGAATAACTCTGCTAATATAGTAGCAGATATTAATAAATCCGCAGAAAAATTATCAGGAATTAATAAAGAAAACCTTGCAAAAGAAGGGGTAATGAAAACCTTCTTAAAGGAAAAAGAAAGGTTAAAGACTAAGATGACAGAACTTGATTCTCAAATCAAGTTTTTAACAGAAGCTAGACTTAATGCAAGTGAAGAAGAAGTAAAAGCCATAAATAAAACCTTAGAAGGGTTAACAAATTCTCGAGACCAAGCAGCAGGATTAGCAAAATCATTTGAGGAAATCGAAGAAGCTAATACTAAGATTAACCAAGAAAGTAAATTCTTTGATAATATGGCTGAATTCACAGACAAGATTCCTGGAATGGGTAAACTGTTTGGTGAATTCGGAAACGCAGCTAAAGCGGCAAGAGAAGCAGCAGCAGAAGGAGGAAATGCCTTTGCAGCAGGTGCTAAACAAATGACTGGAGCTTTTGGTAAATTAGCTACAGGATTTTTTATAGGTAAATTTATTACCGGCCTGAAAGAAGGAGATGAAAGGATTGTTGAGTTAAGCAGAAACCTTAATATGTCTCGAGAGAGGGCTGATGAACTTAACAAAGAGTTTAATCAAATTGGTAGAGAAACACCAGGGTTAGTTGGTGCTGACATAATGAAAGCAACTACCGGTGTATCTGATGCATTAGGAATTAGTGCTAAACTATCAAAAGAAACATCAGTTGCATTTGCAACAGCAACTAAAAAGTTAGGTTTATCAGTAGAGCAAGCTTCTAATTTAAATAATCTAAGTGCAGCCACAGGTACTAACTTAAAAGATTTCAATAATAGTTTAATTACTCAAGTTAAATTACAAAATGATGCACAAGGAAGTGCTATCAGATATCAAGACGTAATGAAAGATGTAGCAGGAGCTAGTGCTGCAACACAATTAACAACATCTAAATTTTCAGGAGGAATTGGTAAAGCTGCATTCCAAGCAAGAAAGTTAGGTATGAGTATGGAACAACTTAATAATGCAGGAGAACAGTTATTAGATTTTGAAGAATCTATCGGTGCAGAAATGGAAGCTGAATTGTTAATAGGAAGAGATTTAAATTTAGATAGAGCTAGAATGGCTGCTTTGACTGGAGATCAAGCAACATTAGCAGCAGAATTGGCTAAAAACGTTGGTTCGTCTGCAGAATTTAGTAAAATGAATGTTATACAGCAAAACGCACTTGCTAAATCAATGGGTATGAGCAGAGATGAATTAGCTCAAACACTTATTAATCAAGAAGCAATGGCTAAATTCTCTGATGTAGAAGGTCAAACATTAGATGAAAAACTAAAAAATAGGTATGCTGAAATAGAGGCCATGGAAGATGGAGAGGCAAAAGCTAAAGCAATGGCTAAGTTAGAAAAAGATATGGGAGATAGTGAAACTTTAAGACAGTTAAAAAATGCAACTATGGCTGAAGCTCAAAAAGAAGCTATGGAACAAATGGCTGAAGCTGTACAAGATCTAGCAAAACACATGGAACATGTTACTAACTTCTTTAAACAAATGGCTGAAGTTTCTACTGAAATATTTGGTTTTATAGGAAAATTTGGTTCTAAATTTATGGCTATAGGAAAAAGTATAGCAGAAGGTTTAACTAAACCTATAGGTAAAGCATTTAAAGGTATTTCAAAATTCGGTAAATTCTTAGGAGGAGGAATATTTAAATCAGCAGGTAAAATGACAATTAAATCCTTACTTAAAAAAATACCTATATTAGGAGCTTTAGTAGGTATAGGATTAGCTTATAAAAGATTTAAAGATGGAGATATATTTGGAGCCGGTGCGGAACTACTTTCAGGTATAGTTTCTATTTTCCCTGGTATTGGTACTGCAGCATCTGTTGCTATTGATGCAGGTTTAGCAGCTAGAGATATGGGCTATATCGGCGATAGAGAAGGCCATATGGCAGAAACCAAAAAAAGACGAGGAGAAGATGTTACTACTGAAGCTGAAGATTTTATTATTAAGACACACCCTGCTGATACTATAACGATGGCTGGTGGGACTAAATTAGGAGGAGAGGTTGAAAATCTCCTAAAAGAACTTATTAGTACTGTTAAAGCAGGTGGAAACGTATACCTTGATGGTAGTAGAGTAGGACAAACTTTAACTATGAATGCTAAACTTAGCAACTAACAACTATTTATAATAAAAATTAATATTATGTCACTAAAAGCAAAATTAAAAGATTCTGTATACGGATTAAAAGGACAAACTCCTGCAAAGAGAGACGGTGCTAAAAGCACATCAACTCTTCACTTTAACTCTTCTATTACTGACAACCCAGATATTCTGGCTCGTGAGTCTTCTTTGAGTTTGAAAGGATTAAAACCTGCTAACAACTATATGGATAATCTTCCGGAAAAAGGAATTAGAGGTAATGCTCAAGATCTTACTGGTACTAATTCTACTAATAGAACAGTATAAATAACGATAAGTTATGCCGTTAATTAATTTACAGACTAATCTGAAGGATTTATCCTACGGTGAATTTGGAGGTAATATCACATCTACTAATAATCCATTAGTAACTAAGGATATTAATAAAAATCCAACTTCGTCTGGACTTAATTTGGAAGCTACTAAACGAGTTGATGATTTAAAAAGGATAGGTAAGCTTTTAACAAGTACTCCATCTGCTTTAAAGTTTGGCCAAAACCAAGCTCTTTTACATACTTTAGAACAAAGAATCAAAAGTAATAAAAAAGGAAAATTAGCAGGCGATATTTTAAGAGGAGCAGGAAATGCAATTAAAACGTTAGCCTCTACGTTAGCTCAAGTACCTGTTAACGGTACTGGAACTCACTTTGTAAAAGGATTTTCAGGCAAATTAGGTTATTTACCTGGAGTACAAGGCCATGTAGAATACAAAAATAACAGAAATCAAGACGGTATTATAAGAACTACCGGTATATTAGAAAAATCAGGAGGTAATATAGTTAATCCTGGCGATATATTTGATCCTGATTTAAAAAGTAATATAGTTATAGATTATTATTCTAAACAACCTAACGATAAAAATCGAAGAGAAAATTTTGTCGAGGAAATAGGTAAAAAAACTGTTTTATCAAGATCTGGTTCTTTTAACTTCAACTCAGGCTCATACTATACCTTTGGTACCGGCAGTGTAACCGATCCTAAAGGTAGTAATATAATATTTGGGGGTAGTATAGATAAAGCATCTAAGTCAGGATACGTTACTTCTAATAGTTATGAAAAAGATAACATTACTTCAATAGAACCTTTTACTTCTTCTTTATCTGATGCTGCTGAAAGAGAAAGCCAATTAGATGCTCAATTTACTGATTTGATAAAATTCAGATTTAAAATAATTACTCCACCAACAGCACCTAATACTGATACAGAGATACAGGAACCATTAATTACACATTTATTTTTTAGAGCTTATTTAGATTCTTTCAGTGATAATTACGGTGCTGCATGGGATTCATTTAATTATATAGGTAGAGCGGAAGAATTCCATACTTATACTGGATTTAGTAGAGATATGAGCTTTAGTTTTAAAGTACCTGCTCTTTCTAAAAATGAATTAATACCAATGTATAATAAATTAAATGCTTTAGCAGGTCACTTAGCTCCTACTTACGTTGGTTCTAGTTTTATGAGAGGAAATTTGATAGCTATAACTATAGGAGATTATGTAACTAATCAACTTGGATTTATAGATAGTGTGAATCTAGGTTGGGATACTGATTATCCTTTTGGACCTGGTCAAAATGATGAAGGAGGGGAAGTTCCTCATATACTAGATGTGAGTTGTAACTTTAAACCTATACACAGCTTTAATAGTACGTTTGGAGAAAGTTATATGTTTAATCAAGACCCAACTTCAAAAATTTTAAAGTAAAATGGGTAGATATAAAAAAATAAAAGTAAGCAGAACTTCAGAAGGAGTTAAGTATTATAGAAATCCTATATTTCCTGAAATACCATTATCTTCTGACGATACTTATGCTATAACGACAGCTGGAGATCGATACGATACTTTAGCTTTACAGTTTTATAATAACGCTTCTTTATGGTGGTTAATAGCAGGAGCAAATAGTTTTAAAAAAGATTCATTAGTTGTACCTCCTGGAGTACAAGTAAGAATACCGGCTAATCCTTCTAACGTTATTGATCTTTATAATAAATTAAATGATGAAAGATAATGGCGGAAAAAGCATTTGGAATACCGATAAGTGAAAATGTTCATAGACAGTTAGTAGCTCGTAAAGCTCTTATGGAGAGCAATGACAAACTAACTGATCAAAATATGTTATTAAATAACAGAGGATCGTTCGTAAGAGTAGTTTCTTCTGTTAATTCTAAAGATTTACCTTCTGACTCTGAGTTTACATCTGATTTAGCTTCTAGTTTTATTTTACATGGCGGTACTTTAACTAAACAAGAGAATGAAGACGGTAAGACTGAATTTAAAATGAGAGAAGGATTTATTTTAAATGATGTGGATGATGTAGGAGCTTACCATTTTGACGATCAAATAGGATATAGACCAATGGCAGGTATTAACTCATTTACAGTACAGTCGATGGGTACTTACGGAACGTTAAAAAAAGCAGAAATAGGATTTTCTGTTTGGTCTTTACAGCAATTAGATGCAGTTGAAAAATTATATTTTAGACCCGGTTTTAATATATTAGTAGAGTACGGTAATTCATCTTACATAGATACTACTGAAGTCAAAGCTTTTGAAAATTACAATATAGATACATATCAAACATCTTTAGCTGAACTATATCTAAACGGAAGTAAAACATTACCTGAACTACAAAAAATAATAATTGAAAAACAAGAAGAAACAAGCTACAACTACAGTGGATTTTTAGGTAGAATAATTAATTTTAGCTGGTCTTATAATAAATCAGGAGGTTTTGATTGTACTGTTAGTATTCAAGCCAAGGGAGAAATAGTAGAATCATTAGGTATATTAATGTCTAATAATAAAGACAGTAAATTAAATGAATTTTTTGAAGATAATGATGCTAAATCTGATAATAGCACTTTATTAGAAGTCTTAAAACTCTTAAAAAAGAAAGGTGAAAACTATAAATTTATGTTTAATAACCTAAGAGGTAAAGACTTACAACCTTTACCTGAAGATCAGTATTTTGTTACTAATAGTTTCGGTTTTAATATAGCTGGTCTAGACAAAGGAGTAGTACAAGGTGAAGATGCTAAAAAATACCAAGTAGGTAGAGGGTTTGAAAACAGATTTAGATTTATAAACTTAGGACTATTAATGGCAGTCTGTAATGAACTATTAATGCCAAGAAATGAAAAAAATATTTTAGAGTCATACCTAAGAACCGGTAGGTATAAATCTGGTAAACTTTCAAGTACTTTTATTACATTTCCTGGACATGTAGCACTAAACCCAGGTATTTGTATGTTACCTTTTAAATCAGGAGAAGGTGTATATTATAGTGATTTAGAAATGTACGGAGGTACTTTGCCTTGGGAAGTAGAAGAAACCAAATCAATCGCTCATGCAGAGCCTGAAAATGTATACAGTATAATGGTTAATCTAGACCATTTAATTAGTATAGTTGAAGCATTTGCAAAATCAAAAGCAGATAATGTTGAATCGAGTGATAATGTTTTTACTTTTATTAAAAAAGTATTGGGAGATATTAATACTAATTTAGGCGGTATAAATAAACTTGATTTAGATTTAGATAAAGTTAATAACGAATGGAGAGTAGTAGATAGAAATTTCTATGATCCTGAAACAGTTGCTGAAGGAGATAAATATGTAACGCTAGATTTAGTAGGTTTAGGAAGTTTAGTAACTGAATTTAAATTAGATTCTAAAATATCAGGAGAAATGACGAAAATGATTGCTATTTCTGCAGCAGTTTCCGGTAATGATGTAGGTTCTAGCGGTATTAACAAATATAATGAGGGCGTTAAAGATCGATTTAAAAAAACCTTAGTTACTGGTCCTACAGAAACAGAACCATCTGATGATTTAGCATCTGATCAGGAAAAAGCAAATCAAGAAGCATTAGATTATGGTGCAAAAGTACAAGCAGCTTATACCCTTTACTGCAGCAAGACTAAAAAATGGGATAGAGAAGCATTTAGAAATAATGCATCAAATCATAGAATGTATACAGAAGCTTGTTATAAACATAATCAAAGAACTAAAAGGCAAAGTGGGCAAAAAGCACCTTTTAAAGGTATTATTCCGCTAAGTTTAAGTTTAACAATGGATGGTATAAGTGGTCTGAAAGTAGGAGAAGCTTTTAAGATACAGAATAATATACTACCTACTAGATACCATAATACTGTAGGATTTATAATTACCGGTATAACAGATAATGTTGATACCAGTGGTAGATGGGAAACAGAAATAAGTACTAGAATGTTTATGCTACCTTCTACAGAAGAACCAGATCCAGGGTTTTTAGCAGCTCAAGAAAAAATAGCTAAACAAAAAGAAGAAGCAAGAAAAAAAGCAGAAGTAAACACAGCAGAAAGACAGAAGGCAGTAGTTGAAACTTATGGAGAGCCAGGTGATACTTCTAAACATGCTACCGTAGCAGTACCTGATGGATTTAATTTACAATACGACGGTAAAAAAGTATTTAATATAAAAGGTGTACATCAAGATGTAGCTGATGGGCTACATAGTGCTTTAACAGAAATCAAAGAAGCATATGGAACTGATAAAATTAAAAGATTAGGTATTAACGTTTATGCAGGGGTTTATAATAAAAGACAGAAAAGAAATGGAACAACTTGGAGCTTACACTCTTGGGGAATAGCTATTGATTTACTTCATAATTTAAATAAGTTAAATCAAAGAGCTCCAGATGCTAATTTTTCTAGGAAAGAGTATGAACAAATGGTTGAAATTTTCGAAAACAACGGATGGTACAGTTTAGGAAAAGCTCAAAATTATGATTGGATGCATTTCCAAGCTTGGAACCCTGACGAGAACGAATATGATAGAAAAAATAAAAAAGTTGGAACCATAACACAAGATGGAAAAGTAACTTACCTTCAAGGATCTCTGAAAAAAGAAGGTGCACCTTTTGGGTTTAAGTATAATATGGACGGAACTGAAGTAAAATAATAGATATGGCATGGCTACCCGCATTTAAGTTTGTAAAAGGCCTTTTGGCACAAGAAGGACAGTTCCTGTTACCTTCTGGTCAACCTTATGTAGGGTCATACCATAAGCTTTATAATGGAGAAACATATACCGGATCAGTACCAAGTAAAAACTCAGTACAAATATTTGAAGATGATTCTGAACCTCATTTACCTCAAAATAACTACGAAGATAAGTTAGTATCAGAAAATGCTCATCCTGATCCCAATGATTATGAGAGAGGATTCTTCAATAGGTATTTTATAAAAGATACAAGAGGAGGAAAAATCATCGAAGTCAAAAAATCTACGTTTGATGAAAAGAGCAAAGAAAAATACCTGCTAAGTACTACATTAAAATGGATACTTCAAAAACCAGTTAAAGATATTTTTAACCAAGGATTCCTTTTTAAAGGAGCAGCAACTAGGAATAAAGAAAATACTCAAAAAGCTTCTTTAGAAATGCCTGGTATTGAAAAATTTATTACCAAATACGATAAATTTGTAGATATAAAATCAGATGTTAAGGGATATAAATTTGAAGAGCTGCCAAGAGAAGAAAAATTAAGAATAATTATAAATCAATCTCCTTTAAGAACTCCTCCTAAATTAGATTATCCTCACATGATGTATGATCCTAAAACTGGAGAAGGTATATTAGTAAAAACTCCTAAAGATCATGAAGTTTATGTAGAAGCAGGATGGGTTCACGAAAAACCTAGATTTGCTAAACCGATTAGAGGACCTCGACCTTTATTACGTAAAAAACCACCAATCCCACGTTCTAGACCACAAGGCGGAAGCAGCGGCGGAGGCGGCGGAGGAATAGACTATAATGTTGATGAAGGATTTGAAGCACCACAAGAAAATATCCCAGGTGGAGGTGGTGGTGGAAGCCCTGCGCCTCAAACTAATCTTTCACAAGGATATGGATATTAGTTGCTAGTTTAATTTTTTTTTACTATATTAAATAAAAAAGGTTTTGTAAGTGTTTTATATAGTAGAAGAAGAATCTAAGTTAGTTAATCTAGAAAATCTCGTTAGGTTAGGATGTTATGTAGATATTATATCTAATCATGACCTATATCACCCTCAGTTAACCTCAACTATAGCAGTATATATAAGATTACTTAAATCTGATCACGGATTTATTATTCCTATTGATCATGATGAAGGATTGAATGTAGATAAACATCGTGTCTATAATATTTTATCTAAAAGTAGTAAACTATATACATTAGATAAAAAGAAGCTCTTATACCACTTTAATTTACAGGATGCTATAGATTTATCCCTCATATACAGTATGGTAAAATACGATAAATTAGATGTTTCTCGAACTAATTCTACTATTAATAGTTTCTATAATAAATTTAGAAATATTCCTTATGTAAACAAATTATTACCTTTAACCAAACTATATGAATCTTGCGAAGATTTGTACGATAAGGTTAAAGATATTATACAGTACGATATTCCAGACGGATTTGAGTTTTATAACAAAACTGCAACTAACGTATTTTACTTATTAGAACAACATGGTATAGGAATATATTATGAACCTTTTGTAGAGACGTTCTCTCCTAGGGATCCACTATATAATATAAAAGATAATAAAGTATTAACCTCATATAATTTATACAATGCTACATCTAGACCCACTAATTCTTATAATAGTATTAATTTCGCTGCTATTCCTCACACGGAGAGGCATAGAAAAACCTTCCGACCACAAAAAGATTACTTTGTTGAGTTTGATTTTGACGGGTACCACCTGCGCTTACTTTCTAATCAGATTGATTATAGTCTTACCTCTGAATCAGCTCATAAACAATTAGCAAAGCTTTACTTTGGTAAAGATGAAATAACAGATGAAGAATATACTAAAGCAAAGCAAATTAACTTCCAGGCTATTTACGGTAAAATACCTGAAGAACATAAAGATTTAGAAATATTTAAAGAAATACAAGAATATATTGATGCAATGTGGAATATGTTTAATGATAATGGAGTAGTATGGAATCCACAATCATCAAAACCTTTCACAAAAGAGTTAAAAGACATGCATCCAGCGAAGTTAATGAATTATATGATGCAATCGTTGGAAACTTCAAATAATATTCTTATATTAAAAGAAGTACTTCGCTACTTAAAAGATAAAAAAACTAAAATAGCGTTGTACACTTACGATGCCATACTTTTTGATTTTGATAAAGAGGATGGTAAAGAAACTTTAGAAGGTATACAAAAAATCTTAGAAAAAGATGGAAAATACCCAATAAAGTTTAAGTTTAGTAAAAATTTAGTTTTGTAGAACAGTTTCATATTTATAATAAATGCAATTAGTTACAGATTTTTCGGTCGAATATGATTTTGATCAAGTACTTTTAAACGACGATATGAGTAATAAACTGTTTTGTACATTCTCTACCCAAGAGGGATTAGAAGATGTACTATCATCTATACAGGAAAGATACAAGATTATTTACAATAAAATTTTTGTACTTTATTCTAAAAGCCAAGATGAGTATATTTGTACTTATAATGTTGACTTTGGGAATGTGTCTGCTTTTTTAGATAATACTATCTTAGTGCATAGAAAAAAAGAAACTAATACTCTCTATACTATTAATGCTTTAAATACTCTAATAAAGCAATTAAATGGTGGTCAGTTGGATACTTCATATAGAATTAATTGGTCAGATTATAGAAATTGCGTTCTTCTAACAAAAGGTCCGGAATTAAAAAGAGTAAATACTAAACTTTATAGGATAATAGAGTTGGAGAACTAAAAATAAGTTCTTATATTAGTATAATAAGTTATAAATTAAAATTAGTTATATGGATATTAATGCGATCAAGGCTAAATTAGATGCCTTAAACAACACCGGTCAGGATAGAGAAAAGACTGACTATTCCAAGATTTTTTGGAAACCTGAATTAGGGAAGCAAACAGTAAGAATTGTACCGTCTGCTTTCGATCCTGCTTTTCCTTTTAAAGAGTTAAAGTTTCACTACGGTATTGGAAAATACCCTATGGTTGCTTTATCTAACTTTGGTAAGCAAGACCCAATCGAAGAGTTTGTAAAAGAACTTAGAAAAACAAATGATAAAGATAATTGGTCATTATCTGGTAAAATTAGCCCTAAGACTAGAATCTTTGCTCCTGTAGTAGTAAGAGGAGAAGAAGATAAAGGTGTTAGATTATGGGGATTTGGTATTACAATTTATAAGTCTTTACTTGCTTTAGCAGAAGATGAAGATGTAGGAGACTTTACTGATGTAATAAACGGATGGGATATGGTAGTAGAACAGAGACAAGGTAATCCTTATCCTGAAACTACTGTAAGAATTAAACCTAAGCAAACTCCTTTATCTGATAACAATGATTTAGTAGATCTTTGGTTGAAAGAACAACCTAACCCAGTGGAAGTACATACACAGTACGATTATGATTTTATCAAGAAACAACTTCAAAATTACCTGAACCCAGGATCAGCTGAGGAGAGTGCTCCAGCAGCCGGTGCTGAAACTACGCCAGAAAGCTCTAGTCCTCAAAAGACTGACTTTACTTTAGAAACAGCTACTGCTGGCAATAAAGATACAGTTAGTAAGTTTGATGATTTATTTAATGAGTAATGGCAAAGAAAAAAGTAGAAACAAAAGCTAGAGCGACTGCTGCTGTTCAGAAGTCGTTCAATTTAGGAAATTTTAAAAAGAAGAAAGGTTATACTAATTCTTCTGTAAAGTTTAAAGAGCAAGGATGGATACCTCTATCTAAAGCTTTTCAAGATATTACCTCCCTGCCTGGTTTACCTACCGGGCATATCACTCTACTACGTGGACATAGTGATACAGGCAAAACAACTGCCTTAGTAGAAGCTGCGGTGAGTGCTCAAAAAATGGGCATTCTCCCGGTTTTTATTATTACTGAGATGAAATGGTCTTGGGATCACGCTAAGGAAATGGGATTACAGATTGAAGAGATTAAAGATAAGGATGGTAATATAGTTGATTACGAAGGTCACTTCTTGTATGCTGATAGAAGTACTTTAAATACTATTGAAGATGTAGCAGTTTATATTGCTGATCTTATGGACGAACAAGCTAAAGGTAATTTACCTTTTGATATGTGCTTCTTCTGGGATAGTATTGGATCAGTTCCTTGTGACTTATCAGTTCGTTCTAATAAGAATAATAATGAGTGGAATGCAGGAGCTATGTCTACTCAGTTTGGTAATAATTTAAACCAAAAAATCTTATTATCTAGGAAACAGAATTCTCCTTACACTAATACTTTAGTAGCTATTAATAAAGTATGGACGATGAAACCTGAATCTCCTATGGGTATGCCTAAACTTCAGAATAAAGGAGGTATGTCTATGTGGTATGATGCTACGTTAGTAGTTACTTTCGGTAATATTACTAATCCAGGTACTTCGAAAATTAAAGCTATTAAGAACGGTCTTCAAGTAGAGTTTGCTAAACGTACAAACGTTCAAGTAGAGAAGAATCATATAGGAGGAGTTCAATCTAGAGGTAGAATCGTAATGACACAACATGGCTTTATAGCTGATGATAAAAGAGCAATCGATAAGTATAAAGATGCTCATAAAGATCATTGGTTAAAGTTAGTTGGTTCCATAGACTTTGATCTAATCGAAGAAGGAGATTTAGAAGAAACACCAATATCTCCTAACTTACTAGATTAATGGCATACGAAGATATTTTAAATAACTTAAAGCAGACCCCACCCCGAGAGTTGAACGATCATATCCTGATCATAGACGCTATGAATATGTTAATTCGTAGCTTTTCGTTACTCAAGGCGATGAACCCATCAGGCACGCATATCGGAGGCCTGGTGGGATTTCTTCGCTCACTAGGGTATGTTACCCGTATATTCGATCCTACAAGAGTAGTGGTGGTATGGGATGGCAAAGGAGGTTCCGGAAACCGGCAAAATATTGATCCTAATTATAAAGCGCAAAGGGCAACTGCTCGTATAACTCATTGGGGGTTGTATGATACAAGAGAGCAAGAACAAGAAGCTTTGATAGGACAATTATTTAGAACTAAAGATTATTTAGAATGCTTACCATTACAACAAATAGTAATGGAAAAATTAGAAGCAGACGATATTATTGCTTATTTAGCAAAACAAGCTTCTGGTAACGGTAAAAAAGTTACTATAGTATCATCTGATAAAGATTTCTTTCAATTAATTGATAAGAACATAAACGTATATGCTCCAGTAAAAAAGAAAACTTTTACTGCAGAGAATATAGTAGAGGAAATAAAAGTACTTCCTCAAAATTATAATATAGTTAAAGCTCTTCTAGGTGATAACTCTGATAATCTACCAGGAGTAAAAGGATTAGGTATTAAGACGATTATGTCCGAATGGAAAAGTTTTTCTTATGATCCTTTAGCTTCGTTAGATAATATTTGGGACCATTGCGAAACTCAAATGGAAGGTGATAAACCTAAGAAAATATTTGCTAAAATTATTCATAACTGGGATAGAGTAATGAAAAATTACGAATTGATGAATTTACATGAATCTGTGTTGGATAATAGCGAAAAAAATACTATATTAGATATAATAAAGAGCCCGATACCTGATTTACAAACTGGCGCTTTCTTGAGGCTTTTAGAGCAAGATAAAATAGAAGGTGTTACGAAGAATACAGAAGGATGGCTTGAAAATTTTAGGGGTCTAACAACGGTTATAAAATGACATTAAAAAGTTTACAACAATACGGCAAAGGATTTCAACTTAAAGTACTAGGATCATTACTTACTGATAAAAAGTTTTTATTAAATGTAAGAGATGTTCTTAACGATGGTTATTTCGATGCCGATTCTCATAAGTGGATTATAAATCAAATTATTAAATATTTTGATAAGTATCATACCACTATTACTATGGATGTTCTTAAAGTAGAACTTCAGAAAGTAGAAAACGAAGTATTACAAGTAGCATTAAAAGAAGAATTAAGGAACAGTTATCAAGCTTCTCAAGATGATTTAGATTACGTACAAGAAGAATTTACTAATTTTTGTAAAAATCAAGAAATGAAATCTGCTATATTAGATTCTGCTGATTTATTAAAGCAAGGAGACTTTGATGGTATTAGGAATTTAGTTGAGAAAGCTATGAAAGCTGGAATGGATAAAAATATAGGTCATGAATATAATAAAGATATTGAGACTCGTTATAGAGTTGATTACCGTCCTACTATTCCTAGCCCTTGGCCTATTCTTAATGATGGAATTCAAGGAGGATTTGGACCCGGTGACTTGGGTATCGTATTTGGTAATCCTGGTGGCGGTAAGTCGTGGACTATGGTGGCTATTGCTGCTCATGCTGTTAAGCTTGGTCATAAGGTCAACTATTACACTTTGGAACTCGGGGAAGATTACGTTGGTAAAAGATTTGACTGTTATTTTACAGGGTACTCTATTGATGAGGTTAATAAACATCGTAAAGAAGTTCAAAAACATGTAGATAATTTAAAAGGTAAACTTATAGTTAAAGAATACCCTCCTAAAGGAGCATCAGTTAATACTATTAAATCTCATATTCAAAAATGTATGGATATGGAACATAAACCAGATTTAGTAATTATTGATTATGTAGATTATTTGAAAGCACCTTCTAAAGGTAGGTTTTCAGAAAGAAAAGATGAAATTGATGATGTGTTTATTGCTACGAAAGGATTAGCAAAAGATTTAAAAATTCCTATTCTTACTCCTTCTCAAGTAAATAGAATGGGTGCTAAAGATTCAGTTATTGAAGGAGATAAAGCAGCTGGATCATATGATAAGATGATGGTAGCAGATATTTGTTTATCATTATCACGTCAAAAAGAGGATAAAGTTCTAGGTACTGGTAGAGTACATGTTATGAAAAATAGATATGGTCAAGATGGTATGACCTATAATGTAAAGATGGATACTAATAATGGACATATTTCTTTTGAAGGAAAAGCTGATTACGATACACCAGCGAATACCGAAGGAAACCATATTAGCTCTACTCATCGAGAACTAGCGAAGAAATTTTTTAGCGTTGAACAATTGGATAATAGTTAACGCTGATATTTATTAAAGTATCCTCAATAGAAACATTAAGTTCTTTTGAGGATTTACTGTCTTATTAACCTAATAATATATAAAGATATATGAGTCTACTAGATGAAAGAGTGGTTTATAAACCATTCGAATACCCCAAAGCATTTGATTACTGGTTAAAGCAACAACAAGCTCACTGGTTACATACTGAAGTTCCAATGTCACAAGACGTAACAGATTGGAAATCTAATTTAAAAGATCACGAAAAAAACGTAGTTGGACAAATTTTAAAAGGATTTGCTCAAACTGAAACGATAGTAAACGATTACTGGTCTACTTTAGTAACTAAATGGTTTAGAAAACCAGAAGTTATTATGATGGGTACAACATTAGGTTCAAGTGAAACTATTCATGCTGAGGCTTACTCTTTATTAAACGAACAATTAGGTTTAGACGATTTTGCTGAATTTTTAGAAGATGAGACTACAATGGCTAAAATTGAAGCATTAATGAATGTAAGAGATAATCACGATGGTTCTCCTAACTGGCATGAAAGAGCTAAATCATTAGCAATTTTTTCTGCATTTACTGAAGGTGTTAATTTATTTTCATCTTTTGCAGTTTTATTATCATTTAAAATGAGAAATAAATTAAAAGGGGTAGGTCAAATAGTAGAATGGTCAGTTAGAGATGAATCTTTACATTCTGAAGCAGGTTGTTGGCTATTCAGAACTCTTATGAAAGAACATCCAGAATTCAAAACTGATAAGTTAGTTAATGAAATAGAAGAAGCAGCATTATTAGCAGCTAAATTAGAATTTGATTTTATTGATAAAGTATTTGAATTAGGTGATTTAGAAAATCTAAGTAAAGATGAATTAAAGAATTTTATCAAGCATAGAATAAATACTAAAATGGCTGATTTAGGTTTAAAACCTATTATACCTGCAGAAGAAATAGATAAAGGTGCGTTAAAAACTATGAAATGGTTTGATGCTGTTATTGCTGGAAAGCAACAAACAGACTTTTTTGCTAATAGAGTTACTAATTACGCAAAAGGACATATGGAGTGGGACGCTAACGCAATGTTTTAATATAATAAGTTATGACTTTACAGGTAGATTACTCCCAATGGGAAAAAGGCAAGGATTATCCAGAGTGGATGAACGAAGTCTCATTAGCTACTGTATCTAAAGGATACTTGTTAGCAAACGAAACACCAAAATTAGCATATAGAAGAGTAGCTAATAGAATAGCACAAAGATTAGACCGTCCAGATTTGGCAAATAAATTTTTCCGTTATATGTGGAAAGGATGGTTGAACTTAGCCTCACCTGTTCTTTCTAATACAGGTACTGATAGAGGATTACCAATCTCATGTTTCGGAATAGATACCCCAGATTCTATAAGAGGAATAGGATTAACTAATGCAGAACTCATGAGATTGACTTCTCTCGGTGGAGGAGTTGGTATAGGATTATCTAAAATTAGAGGTAGAGGAGCAAAGATAGGAAATGGAGAAATGGGTCAGTCAGAAGGAGTAGTGCCTTGGGCTAAAATTTACGATTCTACTATTATAGCAACTAACCAAGGAGCAGTAAGGAGAGGAGCAGCTTCTGTAAACTTACATATTAATCATCCTGATATTCACGAATATCTTAATATTAGAAGACCAAAAGGAGATCCTAATAGACAGTGTCTTAACCTTCATCAATGTGTCATAGTGGATGATAACTTTATGCAAAGATTAGAGCATAGAGACGCTGAGGCAATGGAATTATGGGTTAAAATACTTAAGTCTAGAGTAGAAACTGGTGAGCCTTATATTATGTACGATGATAATGTTAATAATGCAAATCCACCTGCCTATAAAAAGAATAATTTAGATGTATCAATGACTAATATCTGTTCTGAGATTACTCTACATACTGACGAAGAACATAGTTTTATTTGCTGTTTATCCTCAGTTAATTTAACTAAATGGCACGAATGGAAAAATACTGATTTAATAGAAACTTCTATTTACTTTTTAGATGGTGTACTAGAAGAGTTTTTAACTAAAACTTCTGGCAGAGAATCATTAATGAGAGCACATAGAAGTGCTAAAAAAGGTAGAGCTATTGGATTAGGAGTATTAGGTTGGCATACTTTTTTACAAAACGAAAGAATTCCTTTTGCATCCGTTGCTGCTACTTCATTAACACATCAAATATTTTCTCAAATAAGAACTCAAGCAGAGAATGCTTCTAGAAAATTAGCTGATGAATATGGAGAGCCAGTTTGGTGTAGAGGTACTGGAATGAGAAATACTCACGTTATGGCAATAGCACCAACAGTATCTAATAGTACAATAGCAGGAGGAGTTTCTGCTGGTATCGAACCTATACCTGCTAATGTGTATACTTTTAATTCTGCTAAAGGTACTTTTATAAGAAAGAATGGTGCATTAGAATCTTACTTAGAAGAAAAAGGTGCTAATACTGAAGAAGTATGGGACCAAATTATGAAAGACAGAGGTTCTATAGCAAACTTACCCGAAGACATAATGCCTGCAGAAGATAAACCGATCTTTTTAACTTTCGCAGAAATAAATCAATTGCAGTTAGTAGAACAAGCTGCTGCTAGACAGAAGTATATAGATCAAACACAATCTTTAAATCTTGCTTTCGATCCGACTGATAGTCCTAAGTTTATTAATGAAGTACATATGACGGCATGGAGATTAGGAATTAAAACGTTATATTATTTAAGAACAGATTCAGTGATAAACGGTGATATAGGAAGTAGAACGTCTACTGACTGTTTGAGCTGTGATGGATAAAAATACAAATTATGGTAATATCAGTACTATTAGGAATAATCCTAATCGGAGTAGTAGTTTTTTATACTCGTAAAATAAAAAAACTAAAAGAGAGTTTTGAAGTAGAAAAGGGTTTAATTAAAATAGATGCCAAAAAAAGATCTGGAGCAGTTCAGTGGGGTAAGACTATTGAGCACTTTGTTCCATTTATGAGTGATTTTCCTATACCTGCTGAAGATTGTACTTTTTTAGGTATGCCTATAGACTATGTTGGGTTCACTAATACTAATAGTAAAACTAAATGTTCAGTTCATATTATAGAAGTAAAAAGTGGGTCTTCTTTTTTAATGTCAAAGCAAAGAAATATTAAAAAAGCAATAGAAGAAGGAAGAGTACACTGGCATGAAATATCAGTAGATGGTAATACCGTTAAATAAAGTTGGATTTTTAAATTATTTTTATTATATTATATTATGGTCAAAGCTATAAAATTTTACGCAGAATGGTGCGGGCCTTGTAAAGCATATGATAAGATATGGAACAAGGTTAAAGAAGAAATAACTGAAGGTGTAGAGTATGTTAATATTAATGTAGACAAAGACACTACAGGATTAGCAGCAGAGTATAAAGTAAGATCTATACCGTATACAGTTGTTATTAAAGATCAGGCAGAATCTACTAAAGTAGGTCTTCTTTCTGAGAATGAGTTAAAAGAATTAATTACTAATTAAAGTTATATATAAATGTTACGAAAGCCCGATTCAATTCCAGCTAACGATACTGTAATAGCAGATCCTAGTATGGAACCGTTTTTTATTAGTAAGTCTACTACTGGTGGATTTACAGTTTATGAAAGAGTAGTTAAAGGAGAAAACGATACTCCTTATATTAAGACTATTTGTTATCCTGCTACTTTTGCTTATGCACTTAAAACTGTTGCAGAAGAAAAATTAAATAGTAGAAAAAGTTATGATAGTATCAAAGAATATGTTAGTGCATATAAAACTATCAGTGAAAATATGACTAATTCTGTTAGTCTATAGCGTTAGCCTATACGCTTTATAATACCTGGCAAATTTAATAATTATATAAAATGGCAAAAAATGTCGTAGTGTCCTTATCTGGAGGGATGGACTCCTCAACGTTACTACTTAGATGTCTTTCTGAGTATGACAATGTAACAGCTTTATCTTTTGATTACGGTCAGAAGCATAGAGTAGAACTTGAAAGAGCTCAATCATTAGTTGACTATCTAGCTTCTAATGGTCATAATGTTACTTATCAAGTTATTAAATTAGATGGTTTAGTAAATCTATTAAATTCTAATCTAGTAGAAGGTGGTGATGATGTACCGGAAGGTCATTATGAAGAAGATAATATGAAAGCTACTGTCGTTCCTAATAGAAATAAAATTTTTGCTTCGTTAGTACAAGCAGTTGCTTTATCTGCAGCTAATGCTAATGGAAATAAAACTGATATTGCTTTAGGAATTCACGCTGGTGATCATGCTATCTACCCTGACTGTAGACAAGAGTTTAGAGATGCTGATGATGCTGCTTTTAGAATAGGAAACTGGGAAGCTGATAATGTAGGATATTTTACTCCTTATTTAGAGACTGATAAATTAGGAATTCTTAAAGACGGTGAACAACTAGTTGAGGAATTAGGAATAGAGTTTGATGAAGTTTATTCAAGAACTAATACTTCTTATAAACCAATCAAGTACTACCACAGACCTGAAACTAACGCTTGGGAATGGTATTCTGATTATAAATCTGCTTCTTCAGTAGAAAGAATTGAAGCATTTATTAAATTAGGAAGACCTGATCCTGTTGCTTATGCTGATGAAAGCGGACCTGTAGATTACAGTGTTGCTAGAACTCACGTAGAGAAACTATTAGCTGAACACGCAGCATAATAGGGTAGGGGAATTAGCTCAGCTGGCTAGAGCACTTGATTTGCATTCAAGAGGTCATCGGTTCGACTCCGATATTCTCCACTAATAGTATGAGAAGAAGAAAAAGAAGATCAATACCGTTATCTACAAAGCAGTTATACGATAATCAAAAAACTGTAGTTTTCTGTATGCCTGGAAATAGGTTTTCAGAAAAGTTTTTACAATCGTGGACTGAGCTTTTAATTTGGTGTGGTCGTAATAATATTAATCCACTTACTTCTTATGCATACGATTCTAACGTATATTATGTTAGGTCAAGATGTTTAGGAGCTTCTGTCGATAGAGGAGAATATCAGATACCATTTAATGGTGCTATAAAGTATGATTATATTATGTGGATAGATTCCGATATGGTTTTTGGTACTTCTCATTTTGAACAGTTACTAGAACAAAATACTGATGTAGCTTGCGGGATCTATAAAACTGCAGACCAACAAACTTATTCCACAGTAGAAAAATGGGATGTAGAACAGTATAAAAAAGAAGGTAAGTTTCATTTTTTAACTCCTGACGATGTTACAAGATACCGAGCAAGTGTTATAGAAGTTGATTACTCAGGGATGGGATGGATGTTAATCAAAAAAGGAGTAATAGAAAATATAAAATATCCTTGGTTTGCTCCTATTTGGTTAGACGTAGGAAATGGAATGAAAGAGTTTAGTTCTGAAGATGTAGGCTTCTGCCATAGAGTTAGAGAAGCAGGGTATAAAATAATGGCAAATACTAACGTTGTAATTGGTCACGAAAAAAGTTGCGTTTTATAAGAAAAGTTCTTATATTGATATTTATAGTAACAGTGTCGTAGCACCACTTTAAAAACATACAAATGATAAACAATACTACAGAAAGAGAGATAATGGAATCTCTCATGGACCGAGAGTCAAGAAGGGTAAATACTATTCCAGAGGAGAAACTGGAAACTTCACAAAATTACCCTGATGCAAAAAAACATCAAATTATTTCATTTATTAAATCGGGTATAAGGATAGTAGGTTATTTCATAATTCCTTTTAATCTGGTAGCTGCAGCTGGTGTTTTAATAATATCAGAATTTATAGGAATATACGAAGAATTAGTTTAATTATGGCAAAATTTCAATCAACAAAAGTCTTTGACGGATTTAGTACAGTATTTCGTCAATGGAAAGCAGAGACTACTCATTGCAAGTATTTACATGGGTATGGCGTCTCATTTAAACTGTACTTTGAAGGTGAATTAGATGATAGAAACTGGGTATGGGATTTCGGAGGTATGAAAAGAGCAAAAGGTAAAATAGACGGTAAAACTCCTAAAGAGTGGTTTGATTTTATGTTTGATCATACTTTTATAGTAGCTGAAGATGATCCTTATTTAGAATCATTCAAAAGAATGTCAGAAGCCGGTGTAGCTCAAATTAGAGTAATACCTGCAACTGGAGCAGAAAGATTCGCTAAATACATTTATGATAAAGTGAATCCTTTTATTCAAGAGGAGACTAACGGTAGAGTATCTATCGCTAAAGTAGAATTTAGAGAACACAATAAAAATAATGCGATTTATGTCCCATAGAAAATTAAAAAGAATAACTGACTATAATAAAACGTTACCTGTATTAGAACTTTATACAGCAGTTCAGTCAGAAGGTAGTAGGCAAGGTTACCCTACTATTGTAGTAAGAACATCAGGATGTACTCATAGATGTTATTTTGGAGAAGGAGGATGGTGTGATTCTTGGTATACAAGTATTCATCCAGAGAAAGGTACTTTTACTTTTCAAGATATTATAGACATGTACGATAAACATCCTCATATTAAAGAAATGATGTTAACAGGAGGTTCTCCTACAATGCATCCTGCTTTAGTAAATGAATTAACACATTTAGCACATGAAAAGAATATCTTTATTACTATCGAAACTGAAGGAAGTCATTTTTTACCTACGGATTATCCTATCAATTTGCTTTCTATCAGTCCCAAATTCTCTAATTCGATACCTGTACTTGGAGTGGCAACACCACAAGGTGCGATTACGGATGAAAAAATGATTAAAAAGCATAACTCTAAAAGATGTAATATAGATGCAATAAGACAGTCTATAGAATATCATGACGACTATCATATTAAACCTGTATTAGATAAAGATTTATCTATGATTAAAGAAGTAGAAGATTTAATAGAAGAGTTAAATATTCCGGATGAAAAGATATGGGCTATGCCTGCAGGAGATGATAGAGAATCTTTATTTAAAAGTTACGGACCGGTAATGAATTTCGTTAGAGATAGAGGATGGAGATATACAGGTCGTTCTCATATAATGGCATTTAATACTGAAAGATGCGTGTAAAACTAATTTACGGTACGGATACAGGTAACACTGAAAACGTTATAGATAATATTCTATTAAACGTACTAGAAAATAATGGTTACGAAGTTGATGTAATATCAGTTGCAGCTGTAACAGAAGAAGATTGGAACTCTGATAATTTTATACTAGGTATACCTACTTGGTATGACGGTGAACTTCAGAGTGACTGGGAAGAGTATTTTGATACTTTTAAAACTTTAGACTTTACAGATAAAACTGTTGCTTTATTTGGATTAGGAGATCAATTAGGATATGAAGAATGGTTTTGTGATGGTGTAGGAATTCTAGCTAAAATAGTTTTAGAAAACGGAGGTAGAGTTATAGGTTATACTAAAAAAGATGAATCTTATGATTTAGAAGAAAAACCAAAATCATTATTAGATGATAATACTTTTTATGGTTTATGTTTAGATGAAGATAATCAAGACGACTTAACCGAAGAGAGAATAGAAAACTGGGTAGAAAATTTATTAAAAGAATTATAATTATGAACGAAAAAGAATTTGTAGATTGGTTAAGAGGATTTACCTCAGGAGTACATCATTATAACGTATCGCCTGCTCAATGGGATTATTTAAAAGAGATATTAAAAACAGTAGGATCGTCAAATATAGCTGATTACTCTACTGGTAATTGGACGTTAAATCATACATGGGAGCAGTAAAAAAAGCATACGTAAGTTGGGAAGATATTGAGCTTGATGTAGAAAAAATCGTAGCTCAAGTAAGCGATGTCGATTATGTTGTTGGTATTCCAAGAGGAGGTTTAATCATCGCAGTAATGATCTCACATAGGTTAGATATAAAGCATATGACTATAGATCATTTAGAAAAATTAGAAGAGTTTGGTTTAGATATAGATAAGAAAAGAATTTTAGTAGTAGATGATATTTCTGATTCTGGTCAAACTTTAAAACGTTTTATTAAAGAAGGTTATACTACAGCTACGTTAGATGTTAGACATACTACTATAGCAGTTCCAGAGCATTATGCTAATTGGATTGATAATGCAGATTGGATAGTTTACCCTTGGGAAAGAAAAGATTCAAAAACTATACAAGATTATTTGGATAATTAAATTAAATTACTTATATTATAAATATGAAAAACGAGATAGCAAAAAGTTACGAATGGATTGGAGATGCAGACGATACTGTAGAAGCTCCAGCTAATGAACATTCTGAAAAGTATTATGAGCCGAATAGAGACTATGATAAAGAATATAGTCCTACAAAAGATGATATTAAAACTTTTCCTGATTTACAAAACGGTCCTTCTTCTTTAATTCAAGGATCACCTGTAGCTATTCAGCAAGTAGGTATTCATAATTTTAGATTGCCTTTAAAATATGAAAAGAGAGGTGGAGGAGATATAGAATTAGAAACTAAAGTTACTGGTACTGTATCATTAGCAGCTCATAAAAAAGGTATCAATATGTCTCGTATTATGAGATCTTTTTATGAATATAAAGATGAAAAAGTATACGATAAGTTAGACGAAATATTATTAAAGTATAAAGAAAACTTAGAAACGTTTGATGCTAAAATAGGATTACATTTCTCTTACCCTATATTACAACCTTCGTTAAGATCTGATAATGCAGGGTATCAATATTATAATTGTACTTTAGAAGGTAATATTGACGATAAAGGTAAGTTTAGAAAGTTCTTACATTTTGACTTCGTTTATTCATCAGCATGTCCTTGTTCTTATGAATTAGCTGAACATGCTAGAAAGTATAGAAATAAAGCAACTGTTTCTCATTCTCAAAGATCTGTAGCAAGGATATCTATTGAATTTGATGATATTGTATGGATTGAAGATCTACAAGAAATGTGTGCTGAGGCTCTTAAGACAGAAACTCAAGTAGTAGTTAAAAGAGAAGATGAAATGGCATTTGCAGAGTTAAATGGTTCTTATCTTAAATTTGTAGAAGATGCTGCTAGATTACTTTATGAGCAGTTAATTAAAGATACAAGAATAAAAGATTTTAGAGTTATTTGTTCTCATCAGGAATCTTTACATTCTCATGATGCTGTATCAGTTATTACAGCTCCTAATAGTGAGTTCTGTCAAGATGTACCTCATGAGCTATGGTCAAGTTTAATTCATATATCTTAATGAATAGTTTAGAACACGATGAAAGACCTTGGGGTTGTTATGATGTATTGTTAGATACTGACTTTACTAAAGTTAAACTAATAACAGTAGCACCTGAACAAAGACTTTCATATCAGTCTCATAAACATAGACAAGAACATTGGACTGTTGTTAAAGGTACTTTGCTCGTAGTATTAAATGATGAGCATAAAATAGTTTGCGAAGGAGAATCTATTTTTATTCCAAAAGGTGCTAAACATAGAGCTTGGAATAAGTTAGATAAGGTATGTCAATTTGTAGAAGTTCAGACTGGTACTTATTTTGGGGAAGATGATATAGTTCGATATGAAGATGATTATATGAGATCAGATGAATTTTTAGAGTTTGCAGAAAGAGAAGATAATCCTAAGGTGTGGACAAATGAGGAAGATAATAAAATATATACTGTAGGAGGACTTACAAACGATAAGAAAGGTTCTTTTATGAAATTTCAAAAAAAGATTGATAAAAATGGGTAAACAACTAAAA
>Ga0163109_10000391_pt1 | contig 35428 bp, 41 predicted proteins | sample CRUFie1St13metaG_FD_108704 | JGI IMG/M metagenome (GOLD analysis project Ga0163109, IMG submission 108704) | Marine microbial communities from the Costa Rica Dome - CRUD Field 142mm St13 metaG | ecosystem: Environmental > Aquatic > Marine > Oceanic > Photic zone | place: Costa Rica: the Eastern...
AAACCTCTATCGATCTTGTAATGCTTGATGTTTCTTTTTATCACTTTTCCTGGAAATCTTAAAAAATTCTCGGGCATCAAAAAGCAAACATCCTCTGGGTCTTCCCTATAGATAAGTCCGAGAAGCTCACACAACTCTTCATTAAAAGTGTCCTGATACGAACTTCTCAAGTATCTTCTTAGTTCTTCGAATGAAACCACCTCAGTCTGAAGTCCACCAGGAGAAACGTATGCATCGTCTTCTGCTCCTGGAAGTGGTTCAACTTCCCTTAACCCTTCAATTCTGTCCCTAATGCGATCTGCCACATCGGCGGGGGAGCGATTCCCAAAAAGTCGAATTGACTGCGGGGTTCTGAACCCAAACTGATCCTCTTCTATGGATACCTCTTCGAGTTCTCTTAAAATTTCCTCTTTTTGTGACAAGAATTCTGGACTAAAAGTGTACTGAGACAAATCCGCAGAGGCGGCAGGTCCCTTAACTCTAATGTAATGTTGAAACAGGAATCTGCCCTTTTCAGCAATCTGGTTCGGATCCTCAAGTGCTTCTTCGGGACTGAAAGTAAGGTCAAAATTAAAATCGAAAGGTATCGATGTTATTTGCGATTCTTCTATAAAAGTTTTTGCAAATGACTTATGCTCTTCCTTAACACCCTGAAATAGATCTTCAATCATATCGACAAGATCTCCATCTTTCATAATATCGTCGATTATATACCCTATTGCTTGCATTTCTTGGGTTTCTTGATCCCCAGACAACAAACTCGGAGAAGACACTTTGACATACTTTATGCATTCATTGATAAAATCAATTCTAAAAGACTCTAAAAGATTACTATTGGCACTATTGTGAACAATCCTATCCAAACTATTAAGGCAGAATTTTATCAAGTAATTTCTAAAAATATCAGTTGTCTTGTTCTGGTCATCAATGCCCAACAACTTTCTTGCTGAAAATGCTGAAAAAGCGATCCCGCCACGGAGGGCAAACTCAATCATGAGGAAATTGATCATCAAATAAATGCAGGAATGTATCACGCCAGACTCAAAAGGTCCAACACTCCCTGCATTAAATTGTGCTTTTGAAGGATGAAAAGATGGGTCTTCAAATGCTGCCACAACCCTTCCTGTTGCATTTCTTACAACTTTTTCAAAATCTATAATACCCTTTGTTTCTCTTACTAGGCATCCGCGCTCGTCGTACTCTCTTTCTCCTGTTATTCTGGAGTTTAATCTTTCTATATACCCTGGATCATTGAAAATTCTAGCATCTGCCAACTGGTCCATAACCTCTTCGAAAAACATCTCAAATGTATCTTCGTAAACATTGTTTCTAAAAACCCTGTCCATGTCTCCAGACTCAATCTCAAAACTTGACTCCAAAGATCTAACCAAAGATTGAAAAGCAGTGCCTGAAATGTTTGGATTGTTTCTATAAAAATCCAAGAAACCTCTGAGACCTTTATTCACTATCCTGGTGTATACGTGCCTTTTGCCCAAAGAAATTACTCCGGGGGGACGTGCATACTCTTCGGACAATGTGTCGCACCCATAAAATGTTTCTGTTGACCCCATTAGAACTTGGTCATCAATAGTTACAACAAATTTGTCCTCATCTCTTTCGCCTGCAACCTCACTATAAATAATTTTTGAGTTAAACTCTTGAGGCAAAGAAATCTCAAAAGCAAAAACATTGTCATAACCAACAGTATTTGGTTTGGTTCTAAAAAGTTCTTGCACATCAGGATCTGCTTCTCTTTTTGCCTCTTGTTCTCTCTGATAATAAGTCCTAACAATTGGGAGAATTGCAGACTCATTTTTGTCTGACATGTTTGTTTCCAAATGTCTCAAGATCGAGTTTTGCAACCCTGTAATTCTTGTGACAATTGAATCGGTAATTTCACTTAATAATGTTGCGCGCTCGGCAGCGGTTGCATTAGTAACATCATCTATACTCTTTATTGCTGTTCCGTCCTCCCTCCTTAGAAGAGGAGCGAGTGGTACAAATGGTGAGTCGTCGTCGTCTTCGATTTCTCGCTGCCTTTTCTTTGCCACTAAAGATGCTCCATCCGACTCAAAATCAGGCACAAGTTTAGAAAACCTAAACCTTTTATTTATAAGAACCTGATCAAAGTATAGCGGATCCTGATACTCTGAAGACCTTCTAACTATTGGATAGATTGTGACGTCTCCTTCAGAATACTCTGGACCTTCATCGCAAACATCCTTAAAATTACCAGATTTAAATTTCAAATACTGTTCATCAGTCTCTGGTGTGTGTAGATTTACTTTTGTTTCAAATTGAACAAATCCAGTTGCGCCCAACATGGTTGATTGGGCATCTCTACCCCTAGATAGAGCAGTTCCTCTCAAAGAAACTCCAAAAAGTTCACCAAATTCTGGGTTATCTAGAACTTCTACAAGTTGCCTTTGTGCCACCACGACATCGTGTTCAAATTTTTCATATAGTGATTCTCTTAAAAACCATTTTCTGGAAATGTCGTTTCCCACTAAGGCATTTCTTATTTCACCTTCATTCTTTACAAGTATCTCTATTGCCTTGAGTGCCTCGTTCTCATACTCTATGTTGAATTCAGAATCTTCATACTCTAGTGGTCTTACAGAGTCAGTATACAAGTGGTCTGTATATCTCGACACATCTGTCAAAAAAGAAAATCTCGGAACTTCAAAAATAGATTTTGTAGTGCCATCAATTATATCCATCATTGGACCTGGGATCTTTGAAACTAAAGCGTTTGGATCTCCAGGGTTATATATATCTTTTACTGAGTTTTCTAACGGGTTGGTCTTCAGCATCTCCGACAAAGCATCAGACTCCATTCTTGACTTTTGCCTGTGTGCCATGATGGCAGAATTAAGTTGCTCCTGTGTTAAGTCACCGGAAATTAATCTACCTCTCGCATCCACTGCCTCTGGGCAGAATCTATTCTCTGCTAAAACAGTTGGTATTTCTTCTATCTTTCTTATGACCTCTATATCAATCAACCCACCAAGAGTTCCAAAAAATTCTGTAAGGGAATATTCATTCCCAAGATAAGGAACTAGGTCAGGTATATTAAGATCAATGTAATTCTTAACTACAGATATTGCATCCGGTGTCGGTGTACCCTTAAGCAATCCAGTTATTTCAGATGGTGTCATAACGGCAGAAATCTCATTCATCATGTCCGTCATCGTCTTTCCATCAATTCCAGACTCGGGATCAGATATTAACTCGGAAGGTATGCCGTAAGTGGTCAAGGAATTGAGCATTTTTTTCTGTGCCTGGACATCACGATCAACCCTAGTGGTCTGAGTCTTTAGGAATTCTGATGAAATGTCATATGCTCCGATTGGTGCCGGCACTTCTTTACCGTCATTTTCAACGATAGCAGATACCAAATCTACAGCACCATATAATGCTGCCTCGAAAACCTCGTCACAATTTGGCAACCTTATAAGATCTAGCAGTTTATTGACCAAAGTACACAAAAACCTAATCAACATCTCCACAAGATTGATGTAAATTGCATCAAATAAAATCCTAAGTTCTTTCAAAGTTGGCAATTTTGGCAAAGAAGGGAACTCAAATCTAAAATCTAAAACTATTGGCCAAGGAATATCAGGTAAACAAGCACTAAACTCACACCAATATGACTTAAAGTCAAAAGTGTTTAAAAACTTTTCTTGAATTTCTTCAAGAGTGCAAAGCTCCCCCAAAGGAAGGAGGTCATTTGCATCATACGTTTGACCTTTTTTAAAAGATATTAAAGAATCCTTGTTTTCTACCGTAATTGAAACCTTTTCACTCAACTGTTTTGCACGAGTTTTGACTTGAGAAAACATTGTCCCCATTTCTTCCTCAAAGTTACTTTTGACAGTAAGTCTTTTTTTCTTTTGCGAATCGGCATCAGACTCGTTTGATCCACCTGTGCTCTCCAAAGAAGAAATTCCTGGTGCAGGATAAACGTATTTGCTTATAAAGTCCATTGCCGGAACAGTATCGACCTCACCACAGCGGGCACCCCACCCTCCCTTTCTAAACAAGTCATCGTTTATTGCTTGTAGTTGAGAAAAATATGCCATTATCCTTGGATTATTAAACGGAGGTTTCTTTACCAAATCTTCAAACCCAATCAATAAATCGTTTACAACCTCGTCGGGCAGGTCGCTGCCTAAAGTCACCAAACCTCCCAATGCCTCGGTATCATCTGCTTTTCTACCTATGTAAGAGATGCTAACAAGCTTGCTGCCTATGATCCTTTCTTTCTTGTCTCGTTCCTTCTCAAATTTAAAAGTTATAAATCTATCAAACTTATCTTCAAAATTGTGTCCGTTCTTTTTTAGAAACGTCTCAAGAGTTCCATATATTGTTCTCATTTGCGATGCTTCTTTCCTCAAATCCAAATCTGGTTTAATCTTAAAGAAGTCTCCATACGCAGAAAATGGGTCATCTTTAGTGTCAGCACCAAGGCGTGCCCTTTCCTTGTTCTCAAGTTGCGTTTGTTGAGTCTCTTTTCGGAAGTCCTCAAAGGAGTCTCCAAGAGTCTCCATCTTTTTCACAACCTTCTCTAATATCTTTCTGAAGTTTCTTGTTTCAAATTTGGTCTGACCTTCCAACAAAGAAACGTTTCTTGTTTTAATTTGTTCTAAATTGTTTGCTGTGCCTTGTTTTAGATTTTTTTCTCTTCTTTTTTTCTCTGAATTTTTCCTCAACTTGGACCAGGCGTTTCTTCCGTACTTTTTAGTGCTTTTTGCGGCATCTCTTTTGAATTCAGAAATAACTTCCAACTCAGCAGAAAAATGATCTTCAATTGCCTTTATTGCCTTGTCCTCTGCAAGATCAAATGCTGCTTCTGGGTCCTCTAGGAACTCTGCCACTCTATCATAAACTGCTATTGCTCCCTCGACTGCAATAATACCCGCATCTACTGCGTTAAGAACTTTAACTGAACCCTTTGACAAAAGAGAGTTCAACTTTCTTCTGTCGATTGCATATTGAATTTTAAAAAACTCTTTTGGTCTCGCTGGGGCAATAAAAAATTCATTGACCGCTGATTTTTTCCAATAATCCTTTACGTCGTCTTCATCACCGATACCTCCAAAAGTTAATCCCGCTTCGCCATCAAATTGAATCACTGGTTCAATAAAATACAGGCGTCTATCTATGTTCTTTTGTGATGAGTCATGAAACTTAAATTCGCCTTGTGAAAATCCCGAAGACTCCAGTACGGGTGGAATCCCCTCAAGGTCAAACAGGGAATCATCGTCTATCGAAACTTCTACTGGTTCGGTCTTTGATGTATTTAAGTACGATGCACCATATTCTTTCCCATAGTAACTGTTTAGGTCATCTAAACTAGAAAAGTCTATCTTCCAAGATGAATCTTTCTTGTAATATTCAAAAACTCTTTTAAGTGCCTTTTTAGCAAGCGTTCTTGTAACATAGGACTCATCGTACTTATCACCATCTTTTTCAAACTCTTTGTACAGTTCTCCTTCTTGCTCTAGAGTATAATCGGAGTCTACATACACATAGACAAAATCTCCATCTTCCCAAGGTTCATCCTTTTGGGCACTTACAGACGGTTTGGACATGATATCTAATGCCTGGTCTGGACTCATCTCTTGTTTTTTAACCGCTGCACCAGACCTTAATTGATCTTTCTTTATCAAGAACTCCCTGACAGAAGCATAGAGGTTTCCAGAACCTCTAGGTACAAAAACCTTTTGTGGCGTTTCGGTGATGATGGTGTCGTAAGACTTTTTTGATATACTTATGTAACGATTAGTTCTGTCTCCGGGTCTCTTGTAACCTATAAGAACGGGATCATCAGCGTCAAGTAGGTCGAAAGTATCTTCTTGAGTCGTAAATTTTATTCCATTCAGATCAAGAAACTGCGGTGCGCCTTGATCCATTTTCAAAAATGTTTCTCTTAAAGAATATATTCTTTGGAACTCCTTAACTTCATCCCTTTCGCTTGCAGATAACTCAGCAAAATATTTATCACTGTCTACTTGTTGCGGTTCCATGCGACCAAATCCACTAGTAGTAGTATTTGCTTGTCCAAAAGGGGGTTCCACACTATAGACAGTGCTCCAACCAAGCATGACTGCAATCGTTGCTTCATCGAGTTTTCCAAAATTTATAGAAAATCTAGAATCTTGACCAGCGATGGTCGGTTCTTCAGCGGACATGATTCTTAAGACTTGTTGAGTGCTCATGTTTGAATAATCTTCCAGACTTTCTGGTTGAGATTCTTCATTTCTGTAGTGGTACTGCAAAATTGTCTTTCTATTCAATAATTGATACGCCTTCACAGCGCGGCGCATCTTTTCACAAAATCTATTACCCTCGTCCATCGAAATCTTTCTAGTTGATGGAGTCTGACCTTCAGTGGATCGATTGCCCAAAAAACCTGTAGCGGATTTCATCACATAAAGGTTTTGAGGCACCTTTCTTCCAAGAAACTCCTTGAATGGCAAGATATCAGCGAGTTGTTCCCCGAAGGTGTACTCTGATTTGCCAAATTGATGACTTAATTTGCGTCCGTTGGATGCTTCTATGACAAAAGTTCTTTGATTAATCTTCATAATTATTACTTAATCCGCTACCTATAATTACTAATTAGTTGAATTATATTTGCTATTAAATTTGGCGGTTGCACCAACATCTTTATTTGTTTCTCCAAAAGATGTATTCTTGATTTCTGCACCTAACCATTGGATTCTCCAATCCATTAGATTCAGTCCTGAATGTAGTTGAGAAAAGGCGTTCTTGACCCCGTTAATATTTGCAGATAAAGCAGCACCTTGAGCAGAAGGGGACCACAAAGTTATTGAACCTGCAAACGTTTCACCGTGTGTGTGATTCATAATCAAGTTATTAAATTGTATTTGATCTTTCATGAATCTAAAAAAAGAATCTTGTATTTCTTCAATTCTTACTGCCAACTCGTTCAAGCAATGTGCAAGTTGCTTTCCCTTTACCAGTGGTTCGTTTTCCAAAGTTTCTCCATTGGCGTCCAAACCATTACCAGCAATTAAGTCTATTCCATAAGTTCTAGTCAGCGTAGCACCCTGAGATGTCACTACAGGTATTTCTCCATAACCCCTAGAACCTAAAGTTACAATCTTTATCCCCCTTCTAGACACGAAACGGACATCGTCTGCTTGCAAAACGATTGCAGATGCTGGGTTTTCAGATTCTCCGGGGGACGGATTTGTCCTACCTTCTGTTATTCTGAAATTATAATCAACATCTGTTTTCTGACTCACGTAGATTCTTCCTGCGTCATTAAAATAATTTACAAGTCTTTCTCTACTATCTTTTATATTCTCTGATGCACCTTGAGTGTACGTGAATATTGGGTCGTTAATATATTGTTGTCCGGTTGTACTTGTACTCTGAGGAACTGGTGACATCCTACCCACTACAATGTCGATTGCGCCAACTCTATCTTCACCCTTGCCACCGTATCCAGAAAGAGCATTCCCATACCTACCTCTGTCGCGACCTAAAGTTATTGTTGCGTTATTATCACCATAGATACTTCCCTTTGACACAATCCCTGTGCCATTGAGGACTAACTCACCCTCTCTGGCATTGTAACCTGGTACGGGTTCTGCTTTTTCGGAGTAACCCACTCCTTCTGCACCTTCTACAATTGGTCCTATAATCGCCTTTGTCATATTAGTATCCCCCTCCTCCTGGTGTTGCTGGAGTTGGTGCGGTCCCAGAGGATTGTTCCGACTGTGGTGACGAGGAAGGTGATTTAGATCCAAAAATCAATTGTCTAAATTCATCAATGGTTTGGGGATTGTTTGTGCTGAATCCAATGCCTGAGTTTTTGTCCTTCTGAACGTTGACCCTACCTCCACCCACGTTGCCGCCGATGCGAAGAGTTTCTCTTAGTTCTTTTCTTTTTCCAATGTTTGCCACCCCTCTTGATTTGTAATTATCTGGAAAATGACTTCCTGTATCACCGGTTTTTTCTACTACCCCTTGGTCGTCAGTTGCAATATCTCCATGAATTCTTAAGTCTTCTTCTTTAGGATCCTTAGAATAATTGGTATTTTTCTGAACTATGGCACCTTTTCTATACTTGATGCTTGGGTCTTTAAAATCAAACCCTTTGTCTTTCATCTTTTTGACAATGTCTTTGTACAGTTCAAATGCCACTCCCCTTGCCATGTTGTTTGGAAATTTGCTTAAATCATCATTGGTTGGTATGTAAATCCACTCGCCGGGTTGCAACGTTTCTCCTTTCAACAATCTATCCGTATTTGCCAAAGAACCCAGAAAATACCTTATATGATTACCCTTTCCTCTGATTGAGTCTGTTATCCTAGTCCCTTCTGGTGCATTTATATGAACTTTATTACGCACTAAAGCTTTTTTGCCCCTTCCCACAATTCGAGGATCAAGTTGTTGAAAAAATGGATCGTCTCTAAGGCAATACTGTATAAAGGCAGCAGAAAAGTGAGGTTTTTTTCCTTCCGACTTATGTTCGTTGTAATAATATTTTCCTGCTTCTATTTCTCTTGCAAGAGCGTTTGACCCAATGCTTCTAAAATACTTTGCAATTGTTGGCCAAGTATGGCGATCATATTTCCTCCCTGTCCAATTGTTGTATTCTATCTTTGCCTGCTGAACGTGCAAGGGGTCGTCGTTGAGGAGAACTCGGAATTGATTTTCCTTCTTTTTTGGTTCCATGATATAGTTTTGACTAATATCTGGAGAAATTAATGCGTAGGAAGGTTTCAGAGACACGGTCCCGTCAGCATTGACAGAGTAAGCAGGTGCCATACTATTGCCAAATCTCCAAATCCCAGAAGAGTAGGGACCTTCTGCCAAATAAGCGACCTCAATAGTACTACCTACGGGGGGTGCGAGATTTCCCACTGCATAAAAAGGTGGGTCAAACATCCATCTGTTTTGAACTACAATAGCGTCATTCTTAGAGTTTGGTTGTGGAATTATTGTACCAGCGCCGCAATGATATTTGTCACAAGCGGCGTATATCTTAACAACTGGAGTTTTTGGACCGGATGCTGCGAGTTCATGCCTTCTTGCGTGACCCCTAAGTTCGGATGCAAAATCTTTGTAAGTCCCCACTTCGGCATAAACAACCAGAGCTAAGGGGTAATCCATATCAACAAAACTTACCGCTACTGCATCCTCTCTCACCATCCTAGAAGACTCGGAGAACACATTTGCATTCAAAGAAGTTCCGGGAACTGTTGAAACATTTACGCCATTATATTTTCTAATCTTTTTTGTTCTTGGGTTCAATCCATCAGGGATCAAATAATTGTCTATAGACATATTAATCCTCCTCAGAATTTATAATATCAAACAAGTCTTGCCTATCCTGCTCAGTTATCGAATCATTTCCAGAACTTTTTCTGGAAACAATATTTGTTATCTTTACAAGTTGCTCATTTGATCTCTGTAGTGTCTCCAGGTATTTTGCCGCTATCAACCCCACTTCCTTGTGGCGGTCTTCGGATATTTGCATGTATTTCATCAACCCCATAAGGAGTGACTTTGTTGCAGCACGATCATGCTTTATATTTTGGATTGCTTCGTCTAGGTATTCTTCAACATTATTCATAATATAATTATGCTTTTTTGAAATTTATATTTCACCTCGATCCCATTTAATTTTAAATATTCTATACTTTTCTCTAATCTTTTTTAGATTGCTGACGACCTGCTTTGTCTTTAATCCTGTTATCTCTCGCAAATATAGATATATTGCCTTTTTATTAAACATGTCTATTTCATCTACATTTTGCATGAGTATTCGCACTGCATCTAGAACCTTCTTTTCATTCTCTTTAAGATTTGCATCATCCCATCTATTTATTTGTCCGAAAAGTGAGTTCCAAAACTCAACCTCCTCTCTTTGGTTCAAATACTGATCGCCCTCGATCCTAACCTCTTTGAGTTCTGAACCGGAGGTTTCGTTAAGTTCTTCATAAGAAACTTCCCTTCTTTGTCGGGTTGCATTCTTTTTTACTTTGTGAAAAAACCAGTGCTTTGTCACAACGCTAAAATACGAAAACGCCTTAGAACCTTTGCTCTGGTCGTACTTGTCCAATATGGTTGTCAACCATATCTTGCATTCCTCTTTTAATGGGTCTATGTTTGGAAGGTTTGAGAACTTGTAGGTATATGTTATCTTATCGACCATTTCATTAAATGCTGGTCCTATAAAATCTACATATAATTCCGTTCTTCTTTTGGGGCACTCACAATGAGTGTACTCTACAATTGCGTTTTCATGCACTTTTGTAAAGTAATTGTTTTTAGTTCTCTTGCGGCGTTTCTTCGTAATTTGATTCATAATCCTCTATTTCTTCTGGAAAGAGATAGTCCCTATAGTCGCTTATTTGTTGTGACAACTCTTTTGTGTGGTTGATCAAACCCTCCAAGGTTGAGTCTCCATAAAACATTTGCGTATTGTATATTGAATCCACATGATTACTATAAACCGACAGACTATCGAACAAATCCTTTAGGTCCTCATTTAGACCATTGTACTGCCTCAAGATCCATCTAACGTATAGCAATCCAAATATGTTAACTGCAAACGAGATCATCAACAATGTTATTAAAACTATATCCATCATAATTCCGTGTTTTTTAATTTAATTTTTTCTTTTCTAACTTCTTCTTTTGCTTGTCTGATGTGGTCGTCCACAATTGCTCCAACTTTTTTTGTGCTAGAGATGTTAACAGAAAGTTTGCTCAAACTTGGTATCTTAAACAAACTCCCCAAGGCACCACACTCTTTGCAGTCAGTTTCTCTTTCTGACATAGAGTGCCATATCTCCATCTCTTTCTCACACTCTTTGCACCTGTAGACGTACTGAGGCATTCTTAATCGCTACCCACAGTATTCGTATCTTCACCATCAAAAGCGTCAGCAGAAATAACTGGAGGGTTTAATACAATCAACTCTTCATTTTCAGACATCTGAAAGTGGAAACCCTTCAAAGTTGGAACAATGTCCGTCTGCTTCATGAGCGAATCTTGCAATGCCATCATTAAGGCGCCCAGTGCTTGATCTGATAATTTCATTTTTACGTTCTCCTTTAGTAATTCTATTATTGTTTGTGCCAAGACGACCTTTGCGCCTTCGCTATAAAAATTCGTATTCTTTGGAAATTTCATTATTTGATTAAATATTTTATCAAACAACACAACCTACAACTCCTTCATCCATCGACCTATCATTTCGTCAATCATAGAATCAAAAGTATATTCAGGTTCCCATCCCAAAATTTCCCTTGCTCTTGTGGGATCTCCCTTAAGATAATTCAACTCTTCTGGTCTCATATATATTGGGTTCTGAACCACATAATCCCTGTAATCCAAGTCCAATTTGTTAAATACAGTTTCGCATAAGTCTCTAACTGAATGAGTTTCTCCAGTTGCAATCACAAACTCATCCGGTTTACTGTGGTTTGTAATCATATGCATCGCACGTACATAGTCCTTGGAGTGCCCCCAATCTCTCTTCGCATCCAAATTACCTAGTTCTAACTTGTTTTTAAGACCCTTTTTTATTTCAACAGCGGTTTTAACAACTTTGTTTGTGACAAAGTTTGTCCCTCTTCTTGGGGACTCGTGATTAAATAAAATGCCATTACAAGCGTGCAACCCATAAGCGTTCCTGTAATGTCGAACAAGATTATACCCCATAACCTTAGAGCAACCGTATGGACTTACTGGGTTCATCGGTGTTGTGAGTCTCTGAATTCCGTCCGAATCTACAGCATTTCCAAACATTTCTGATGAAGATGCTTGATAAAATTTTGCCTCTGGAAAAGACTCTCTGTAGATCTCCAGCATATTAAGTACGCCCATCGCGTTGGTCTCAATGGTGTATGCCGGCATGTCGAAACTCACTCTGACATGACTCATAGCAGCAAGATTATAGATCTCATCAGGTTGTGACTTTTCGAACACCCTTCTAAGTGAATGGGTATCCGTCAAGTCAGCGTAGTAAGTGCTTATTTTTTCTTCTATTCCATTTAATCTAGCAGTTTGATTTTCAGACACTGAGTGTCGCCTAACAACGCCATGAACCTCATATCCAAGGTCCAACAAATGTTCTGCTAAGTAACTGCCGTCTTGTCCGCTAATTCCAGTGATCAGTGCTTTTTTCATTGATTTTCCTTATGGTGCTTTTCAAGGATGATAACGCATGGTTTTGTCTGAGATTCTTTTAAAAACATCCTGTACATGTCTTCAAAGTTTTCAGATTCACCTAATTTGAAGAGAGGGTGTGGAGGTTCGCCCACACCGTAAGACACCATTTGCCATAATTCGTAAGTCATTCTACCTTATATTATCACAATTTTAATATTTTTTTATCTATTTGTCTCTTTTTTGAAGAATTGGATTGTTAATTGGCCAATCGATGCCAATATCTGGGTCATCCCACTTAAATGTAAACTGATCGTCTACGTCTTGATACTCACCTTCGTACGAAAGTTTATAGAGCACACTCGCTTCCTCGCTGACAACCAAGTACGAAAGTCCAATCCCAGGAGGTATAATTAGACCTTTCCTATTTAAATGACTCAACATCAACCACCTCCACTCGTTAAAGGTTCTTGATTCCCGTCTCTTGTCCACTAAAACAACGTAGACCTCTCCGTAGACGCACGTAATCATTTTGGTTGTACTGAAGTCTCCGTGGATGCCCCTGAGTACATCCTTCTTGGATACTGTCAACTTGTCATGATTAAATTTGGCATCCTCATCTTTGTGGATTGTCCAATAGTATCCACGAAAGTCGTGATAACAATCTGGGTCCAGTAACCTTAATCCGCTAAATGATTTGTCGATTATTTGTCTTGTCGTGTAATTCAATTACCAATCTTATTAAGGATATCGCACACTTCCTTAACCTCTTCTGCTGTCATACCATGATTGTTTGGTATGTACAAACCGTTTTTATGGACCCTGTCAGCATTAGGAACGTTATGTTTGCCATACCTTTCAACAAAAAAAGGTTGCTTAGACATAGACCCTGCTATCAATGGACGGGTTTCAACTCCAGACTCTGAAAGAACCTTGCACACTTCGTCTCTGTTTTCAACTATTAGTGGATAACAAAAATTAGAAACCAAAGAGGCATCGGGATGAGTTGTGGGTTTCCAATATTTGTCTGAAATATTCTCTATATACTTTATAAAGTTTCTTTCTCTTATCTCAACCACTTCATCTGCATACTCCATTTGCAGTAAACCCAAATATGCTTGCAAATCTGTACTCCTTAGATTGAAACCTGGATAATAAAACGTATACATTTGATTGAAATTGTTTGTTTTCCATTTTTTGTGATTTAAGTCTGCAAACTCCTGATCACAATCTCTCATCCAACCGTGACTTCGCATACTGAGCAAAGCATTATACAAAAATGTGTCATCAGTTGCTACAATTCCGCCCTCGATAGTTGACAAGTGATGTCCAAAATACAAACTAAAGGTAGATGCCTTGCCAAAAGTACCTAATTTTTTGCCCCGATACTCACTTCCAAAAGATTCACAAGTATCTTCTATCAGAAGAACATCATTTTCGTTGCATATCTTGACAAGACGGTCCATTTCGGGGACCAAACCCAACACACTAACGAACATTACCGATTGTGGACGCTCTTTTTTGCAAATTTCTTCAAAATGGTCTAAATCAAGAGAAAGGTCTTGCATATTACAATCACAAAGCACAGGTTCTAACCCAAGTTGCATCACTGGTGCCAAGTCTGTTGCCCAACTCACTGCCGGAACAACCACCTTTGACCCCCTCTCAATCATTTTTGTCTCTATAAGCGCACTTAGTATCAATAAATTCGCTGAAGAACCTGAATTGACGTAGACAGCGTGCTTAGTTCCCAACCAATTTGCCCACTTTTCTTCAAATTTTGGAGTCAGTGGTCCTTTTGATAATCTGGGGTGGGTCTTCAACCACTCACAAAGAGAGTCTATGTCCCTGTCTCTAATGGTGTCCTTAACAAGGGTGTATTTCAAGATACTTCTCCTTTAAAAATTATTATTAATAATGTCGCAAATGTAATCCATCTGCTCATCTGTAATCTGAAGGAAGGTTGGTAGGCAAATTCCGCTATTGTACATCCGGTTTGAGGTTGCAAAATCCTCTTTGGAATACCCTTGTTCTGCAACTATTTCTGTAAATGCAGGTTGTCTGTGCATAGGATAGAAAAAGGTTCTAGGTTCTACTCCGTTTTCTTTTAGTTTCTCCATGACTTCAGCAGCATTGCGAGTCTTGTCTACGAGACAAACTCTAAAAGGAATAAAAGTTGAACCGTCCATTGGACCAAAGAAGTCAAACCTCTTGTTATTCTCTAGTCTTTTCTTGTACGCTTGAAATATCTCCAATTTTCTTCCAATAATCCAATCTAATTTATCGAACTGCACATTCCCCATTGCAGCATGGATATCTGTGATTCTAAAGTTATACCCTATCTCTGGATGTACAAACGTTCCCCTGTTTATCCTTCCTTGATTTCTCAAGTATATCAGTTCTCTGTGTATTTTTTCATCATTAGTTATGACAAACCCACCCTCACCACAAGTAATAGTCTTGTCAGCAAAAAAAGAAAAAGTCGCTACATCACCAAAAGTTCCGGCGTGCTGACCGTTCCAGGTTATTCCAAGTGCTTGCGCAGCATCCTCAATAACGATAAGACCGTTCTCTTTAGCAAACTCAACAACTGATGGCATGTCACCACAAGTGCCATACATATGCGCTGTCATTATTGCTGTGGTCTTATTTGTCAACTTTTCTTTACACTTACTAACATCGATCTGAAGATTTTCGTCAACATCTACAAAAACAGGAGTGGCACCAATCATAACAACCGAGGTTGCCGATGCAATGAATGTAAAATCAGGTACCAGGACTTCGTCACCTGGTTTGACTCCTGCCGCCTTTAGTGCAAGGTATATTGCTAAAGTTCCGTTTGGGGCAAATTCTCCATACTTTGCGCCGGTTAACTTTAAAAGCTTTTCTTTAAAAATCTTTGCTTGAGGTCCTTCAGTGATCCAATTATCTTCAAAACACTTCTTAATTGCCTCAAACTCTGGTTCTCCAACCAATGGCATAAATTGGGGTATTTTCATCATAGTACTTTTCCTTCGTATGAACCCACAATCTCTGCTACATCAGGGGTTAACTTTTGAAATTTATTCCAAGCGAAATGACCAGTTTCACTATTCTTATAATTGTTCCACATCCAATCATTGAACTTTCCTTGTCGAAACATATTGACCCATCCTACAATTGGTTCATTCTTTGGGATCAGTTGAACAGCACCATCATTAAGCATCTTTGGTTGATTGTATATCTCATATTCCCAGGGAGTCATACCTGGTTCTATATTCTTTAGAAAATATTCTTTATCCCAAAATGCTGCTGGTAGTCCTGACCTGTACTCTGCTGTCTGTGACAAGACCATAAAGTTATCATTATAAGGTTTGCAAGAATAGTACTGCTCCCTAGACCCCATGAAAAAGTGCACTTTTTGTGCCTTGCCGTCTTCAACTAATCGAGCACCCTCTTCGTACAAGTCCTCTCTAAAAGGTCTGATTGGAAACATATCATCCCACCAAAACTCAAAACACTTATCTTCGACAGCGTTTATGAATGGTAAAATTGGAGACGCCCAGTCCTTATTGGGGAAATCACTTTGCTCACCCATTGATACAAAAGTATAATTCTCTGGATATTTTACAGAAGGTGGTCTAAAACCCAATACATCAATTTCTCTTTCCTCTGAGGAAAATTTATTATACAACCTTCCATGATCTGCCACTATATTGACATATTTGTCACTTGTGCATATAAAACTTTTCACCGTTTTCTCCAACTATTAAATTTTTCAACTACATACTCTGGTTCTGGATGCCAAGAGCATTCACCCACAAACAAAACCCTTGTTCCTAAAGGATTCCAGGTGTTTTCATACCGATTTTTATTTTCTGGTCTGGACCAAACAACATGAGGAGTATTACACAAACTTGCCAAATGCATTGGACCCGACGAAGGACCAAAGGCACAACCAGAATTTCTGATTGTCGTGCAAACCTTCTCTAGTGGACAGTCCCTCAAATCGTCTGTACCGTCTATACAACCAGAAGACTCCTTGGTTCCGATACAAGCAATTTTTTTGTCATCTCCCAAAAGACTTTTTAATTTTTTCCAACTTGAAATTGACCAATTATCCTCTTTTCTCAATTCTCTACTTCGAATATGAAAAATGTAATCATACTCTCGTTGCCCCTCTTCTCCGTACACCTTATACTCTGGCAATATCTTGTGCTGACCAAACTCAATCTCTTCAGTGTAGTGAGTCTGGGGAGGCAGACCAATTCTTCTAGGTGCGAACAATGTAGTTCCTTCTTCCAGTATCTCCTTGTTCTGACTCAGAATTACCTTGCAAAGATTGTTAATATCAACACCATTTTTAAAAAAAGAATCCGACTGTCCACCTTGAGGTTCGCAAACTATAAAACGATCTGCAAAGTCTCGATACAGATATTGCGAATTCTCTCTACAAATTACAGTGGTTTTTTCAAATTTTTTGGATAGTGCTCTTATGTAACCTTGCCATGCGAATAGTTCCCAACCGAACTCCCCAACCCAAGGACCTGCTATCAATTGATTATTTGATTTGCTCATATAGATTTATTATATTTTTTGCCCAACTTTTTCTAGTAAAGTTTTGCACAGTCTGATGACCATTTAAAGATATTCTATCCCTCTCTTTTTTATTTTTTAGATAGAAATCAATCTTCTTGTTCAAATCATCAACACCATCAAATATAACAAGATCTTCGCCATCTTTAAAGTGTTTTTCTCTTCCATGCCAATCATTAGTTAAAAGAAAACCTGATGCTGCCATAATTTTATAAACCCTGTCTGATGCACCTCCAGATGTACAGAAGTTTAAGTTTATCTTTGTTCCAGAGACTACTGAAGAGTGGGTCTTACCATAGGCATTATTTACAATAGCAACCGGAGTTTCGATATTTTTAATTATAGACTCCCTGTTTCCATAAACATTTCCAATAAAACTAACGTCCCACTCTTTTTCCCGTTCGACTGGAAAGTCCACCTCTTCATCAAAACCCTCGCAAACATGAAAACAGTTAGGGTTTATTTTCTTTGCCTCTTCGTATACGTTCATCTTATCGCAACAAAAATAATTTACTAATTTTGTTTTTGACCTCATTTCACTATCGTAAGAAACTAATGGATCCATAAACCAGAGACATGTTTTTGTTTTTTTAGATGTCTCGACAAACACTTTCTCAGAAACAACATTGCACTTGCTGTATACCACAAGGTCTGGTTTTCTCTCTTCCACAATATCTATAATTTCATTGTCTCTTGCCTGATTGCCTATTTCAAGCGCACGTTTGCGATAGTTGTAACCTAAGACATTACAACCCACCCTTTTAAACGAAATCAATTGAGATGTGTTTGTTGACCGCTTTGTGGTATCAAAAACCCCTACAAACAAAACATTAACCATGGCGCTGTTTTTTATCAACAATGATTAAATAATCCTTTTGATTCATCACAACATCTCTTGGTTTTGTCAATATTTTTGAAACTGATATAGAGTATGGTTTTGCAAGGTCTAAAAACTCGCCTATGTCTTTAAAACCATTTTGCTCTGAGTCTGACCAAAAATTACAATGACCGATTGGAGGTGGTCCCGGCATATCGTAGGAGCGTTGCCAAGGGACCGTAATTATAAGTCGATCTTTTGCAACATCCAGTAACTTACTAAAAAACTTCTTATAGTCCGGTAAGTGCTCCAAGACTTCACAACACATAACAACGTCATATTTATCTTTAATTTTGTCAGTGGTCATAAAATCTTCTTCAATAAAGTGCACACCCCCAGGAGCATCCCAACTATCTCTTTTTTCGATATCTATCGCATCAACAGAATATCCCATTTTACACAGTTCTCTAGGAACTGCGGCGTGACCACAACCAACATCAAGAATAGTTCTTGCTGGTTCGTAAACAGGCAAACTGTCTATTACACTGCGGTGCCTGATGTCAAATTGTATCTCTTTCTTACCTGCGTTTATCATTTTTATATAATCAGTCATTTTAAATCCCCTAATTCGTAAAATATATTTTCCTCAACCTTGTGAAGTGGTCGCACCCGCTCATAAACGCCAGGTCCTCTACCAAAATAAACAAAGTCCACCTTTTTTCCCATTGCATGACAAGCGTGATAAAAAACAGAATCTGGAATACACACTGCCCTTGCCCTTCTTAGAATTTCAAATTGAACATTTATGTTCTCATCAAGGGCACCAAGATCTTTGCCAATCTCTATCACCTTGTCAATTCCAATTTTAGCAAGATACTTTCTCCCATACCCTTGTGGAAGGTCCTTGCTTGGAACTCCGGTGGTTGTCTGCACAAAACCAAACTCGGCATCTCCGACCAGACTAGATATTAATTCTTCTGCACGGGATATATCTTCCCCGGTTGTGTGGACTTCTGTATTGTAACTTACAGGGGTTTGAATACCCAAGTGTCTATAATTTAGTAAAATTTTATTTATCGGTTCAGAGTGCATGGGCATGACGAATCCAGAAAAACCATTATCTTTAGCAAACTTTTTCCATTCTTCCTTGAGAGAAAAAAAACCAACTTGGGAATTTGGGTAGTCATGCCAAGCGTCTTTGGTGTAAAAGATTTGATCGACATAAGGATTATTGTCAAAAAACCTTGCAGTCCTAAACCTCTCTAAAGTTGCTACATGGACTTTGTTTTTTGTTTTACTATAAAACTCCCTAATTGCTGGAGTTAAGAGGATACAGTCACCGAGACCGTGCGGATAAAGAACCAACAGATCTTTCATTTGTCCCAAAAAAGCAACCAATCGTTACCCCTATGTATGTCCACAAACTTATAACCTTTGGGTATTTGTGCCAAGAAATGCTTACCCTTATTTGCCTGCTCAACATGTTTTTCAAAGTTGTCATATTGCCTGTTCCATTCAAAAATAATTGCTGGTTTATGCTTTTTGATAGTTTCTATGGACCCAAGCAAAACGTCAGGGTCATGACCTTCACAATCTACCTTAATAAGACTTATTTTTTTTCTCTTTCTTGCCAACAAAGAGTCCAAAGAAGTGCTTTTAACTTGATTATACTCACGCGACTGATTGGCATGATTATCTAAAGAGTATTGACCCGTTAACAATCCAGTAGAAATATCGTGCTTTGGAAAATTGACGGTACCAATTGGAGAACTAGTACATACCAAGTTGTATACATAATTTTTCACTCCTTTTTGTCCATTGTTTCGAACGTTATACTCAACACAAGGAAAGTTTTCTAATGCTGCCTCTATGGATATTACTTGACCTGTTTTGCTACCCTTTAATTTCAAGATTTCAGAAAATGCCATTGACATTGTACCCATGTGCGCGCCAACGTCTACAACAATAGAGTCTGGAGTAATGAATGCACTGGCGGCATCTATAACATATCTACTAAGAACCCTACCTTCCGAAAGATATCCTACATCACCATGGACTCCGTCCATTTTTCCGCCAAGATAAGTCGGCAGATAGTCTTTAGGCAACTTAAACTTACCCAAATCATTTTCTATAATCACATAACTTGTCACAAAACAACTCCAAATATCTCTTTGGCATAGTACTCTACCTCATCATCCACAAGTTGCTTAAATGCCGAATGATCTTTCCATGCCTCATATCTCTTAAGGACTCCCATCTTTTGGGCAGATCCATCAAACTTCTGCCTATCAAAAGAACTCCCGCTTCCAAAGTTCATAACTTTATTTATTCCAAAATCTGTAAAAATCAAATCAAAATTTTCGCAAATTGACTGCCTATATTCCTCACTGGAAAACCACTCGTTAAAACTAATAAATTCTGTTTCGTGTGTTGTTTCTGATCCATCTAGTACTTGTCTTGCATGTTCTTTCCAGTCCCTCATCCTTCTTGGCAACTCAACTCCAACATCTGTTGCCCCTGGATCAGGTGGATTTACCAGTCTCTGTAAGCAAGAAGCAATAAAATTAAACGGGTCTCTTAAAATTACAACTGTTTTACTATTTTTCCCCATTCCCTCAAAGTCCCACATTTTCCTTTGATCGAATTCTCTGATTGTTAAGTCCTCTATATTGTAAATCTTATCTACAACTTTTGAAAAATCTGCTTTATAAAAATCACTCTTTAGTCTTTCGCTATTCTCAAAATCAAACTTGTGATCAACAAAGTAATTTTTCACATCGTGCTTGCCGTCATTGCACTCATAATGAACAACCATGTGCTCCTTCATGGGAAGAAGTTTGCGCTGATCCCACCCTTTGATGCAATTATTTAAGTGAAGAGAATCGTGCTTATTTTGTTGGGCGAACCAATTTACAACTCCATGTTGCCCTCCACGCTTCATACATATAAAAAGATAATTCAAATCAATCTCCTTTTTGAATCCTATAACTATCTGAATCGAAGTGCTGTGTTGAAAATTCGAACAACTCCGTATCTTCTATTGCAATCATTTGATGTCTCAAACCCCTATATACATGGAAATTATCTCCCCTAGTCAACACTCGCTCTTTTGCCTCACTTATATCATCCGAGTCGGAATACTTTACAAGAATCTTTCCTGTCTGTATGTAAAATACTTCATCCTTTAATTCGTGATAGTGCCAAGAGCACCTCTTCCCCTTTACAAAATAAAGAAGTTTTCCACAATACTCATCACAATTTACAATCCACTTTTCAAACCCCCAACCTTTTGGAACAAAATGCATCTCCAATTTAGTATTGTCAGTCATCTATAAGTTCTCCAAAAAAATCTTTGTCTTTACAACCCTTGTCATCGATGTAAACATCGCCTGAAGGTTTGCCGAGGAACATGTCATTATACTTTACCCCCCAATTATTCAACTGATCTCTTGTCAATTTCCAAAACATTCTTTCTGCGAGATATCTATCGTTATTAAAGCGACCCATCCCGCGAGCGGTTAAGTAAATTATCTTATGCCCCTCATCATACAACCGATTTAACGCCTCAATTCTTTCTCTTATAGGGAGCGCATTTTCGTACTTGCCATCGACACTAGTACAAATAGTGCCGTCGATATCAACTACATATGTCTTGTACATCTTGCCAACTCAACGAATAGGTTCCACTCTTTTGCACCACAAAACCAGAACACTTATTTGCCAACTTTATTGCTTCGTTTAGATTACCAAACTTATGATAACCATAAACCAGAGATGCTAAAAATGTATCGCCAGCACCACTGACGTCTGAAACTTCTACTACATTTGTGGGATACACCACGCCTTTCCACTTTGCCCCAGACTTACCATGAGTAACAACTAACCTCTCCTCATCAACTGTTGTTTTGTCAAGAACATCATACTCTTTTTCATTAATCTTTATAAACGCACCATGAAAACAGGAAAGATCACGCTTCTTAGAATCCACAAACACATCTATGCCAGATGCAACGCAGGCATCTGTGATTCTCTCAGCAATATCGTAGGTTACAAACCCCTTTTCATAGTCTGATATCACAACATAGTCATAACCTTCCAGTGCTTCCTCCATAGAAGAGGAAGGAAAGAAGGGTTTTAATTTCCTATTTTCACCAAAATCAGTCCTCAAGAGGTGTTGTCCTGAGTTTGCGTCTATAAACCTTTCTTTTGATATTTCTTCCGAGTTTGTTACAACTGTGGTTTCTGCAAAACCAAAAGCATTTAGATTATTTTTAACATTTAGACACATACCATCTCGGATGTCGGTCTTGAGATGCCTAAAAACAGACACTGGTGCCTCTGGACTGATTCTGTCGCAAGTTCCATAATGGAATTTGTCCACACAGGAGTCACCTATCAGAAGTATGTTGCAGTATTTTTGTTGTTGAGTAACCATTAACTTTTTCGTAAAACTCTAATTTTTTTGCATATTGTGCACCCACAACACGCTTTTCTTTATATTCCGAACCAACTATCATGATATCGGGAGACAATCTTTCTACTATTTTTTCCAATTCCTCTTCAGAATCAAAAATCTCTACCTTATCTACATAGATGAGTGATTCTAAAAAAAACTTTCTTATCTCTTGAGTATTATAGGGTCTGCTCGGACCCTTACTTTCCTTGACCCTAATATCAGAATCTATCGCTACAATCAATTTGTCGGCGGTTGTTTTCGCGTGTGAGAGGAGTTTGAGGTGTCCGTAATGCAAAACATCAAAACAACCATTAACAAACGCCAGACGCTCTCCAGTACTCAAAATACTCATTAATTCCTTGTTCTAAGGTCATAAACTCTTTATGATACCCTCCAATAGACCTCAACTTGCTGGTATCAGACTTTGTATACTCTTGATACTTTCCTTTAAGTTTTTTGGGCATTGGTACCTCAAGTATATCAAAGTCAAAATATTTTTTTAAGAACTTAGGAATCTCTGTAAACTTTTCTGCAACACCTGTTCCACAGTTAAAAATTCCAGACACACCGTTCTCGTAAAAGTGCCGATTAACAGACACAACATCTTCAACCGAAATGAAGTCCCTTTTGTAGTTTTCACTATTTTCAAAAATATTAATGCTTCCGGTTTTGTCTATCTGCTTTTTAAACTGATTTATAACTGACGACATCTTTCCCTTGCTCTCTTCATATTTACCATAAACATTAAAATACCTTAATCCAGTAATTTGAACATCAGTAGTCTGACTTAAAACTTCAACATAATCGTCAATCATGCTTTTTGATTTTGCGTATATGTTCTTTGGGGACATCGCATCGGTTTCCGAAAATGGTCCGTCGCCATATACAGATGCCGAACTAGCATATATGATAGGTTTTTTGTGCTTTACACACAAATTTAACAACTTATAGGTGTAATCGTAATTTCTCTCTAGCATAAAAGATGCGTCATAACACGTAGTATCTGTACAGGCACCTTGATGAAAAACAAAAGAAACCGCAGACGGTCCAGAGTCAAAAAATGTCAAGAACTCTTGAGGTTCTAATAAAAAAAGGTTTCCCTTTCTTTTCTTCATTTCATCTTCTAAGTTCTTATGAGAATAATCTACAGCAACTATGTCCTGGTTTTTTGGGAAACTTTTTAAAAGATTTTTCCCTATAAACCCATTCGCACCGGTAATAATAATCATGACAATACTTCTCTCTCAAAAAGGTCCAAAGCACTATTAACATTCTCTCTAATCACACTTATTAAATCCTTTCCTGACAAACCAAACCAGTCCTCATATGCCGCACCAAGCATTTTTGGGGTTGTTAGAATTTTGCAATTCATCATTTTTGCCTCTGTAACCAGTCTAGATAACGATTCCAAAACACCAGGTATAAATACCAGTCCTTTATAGGACGATAATATCTTTAAAAACTCAATTTGATCGTCACTTTTAATAAGATCATATTTGAGATTATTTTTAACGCAAACCTGTTGTGCTAATTTTGTATTTTTGATTGGGTTTGACGAGTTCATTATTGCAAACTTATCATTTTTTACAGTTTCACTAAGACCTTCCAACAGATCTAAGCGTTCTGCGCTCCAAAGACTACAAGATATGTTTTCCAAATTAGATATCTTAAGATTCTTTTCTATTATATCCACCTGAGAACTGCTTAGGCAAATAACCTTTTTTGCTTGTGCGTAAAAATCTTGATTTACCAAGTACTCTTGAGGAATAACAAAGTCTTTAAATTTAGAAGGATCTCGATTAGAAACATACTTGTGATCATGTTCATATATAATATAAGGTTTATTAGAAACAATGAACTGTCTCAATTCTGGGTGTAGTCCCACAAAATTAGAAACAATTACAAAATCCGACCCCTCAAGGTCGGATTTCTTGCACTCTGTGCTTTTAATCGATTTTACAGAAAACTTTTTTTGCAGATGCTTTATTAGCACACCATCGTTAAGTTCTGCGCCTCCAAGAAGTTGGTTATCAAAAAAGTCAGATACAAACGCTACTTTCACAATATCTCAATCGAGGATAATGCCTCTGCCCATTCTTGATCTGGTTTCATATGTTCTGGAACCAACTCCTTTGCCATAAGATCCAAGACTTTCGAATACTCAAACTCCTTAACAACATGCTCCTTTAATGATTTCGCAAAATTTCTGTACATACCATATTGAGAATACATCTTTCTAATTTGCTCTTTGAAAGATTTTTCCTTGGGATATGCCCACTTGGACTCTGGAATTATTATATCCTGCCATACTGCCTCTCTTGGAACTTCCTTAAGGTCATAATCCACCTTTGCAAAAAGTTTCTTAATTTTTGACTTTCCAGACTTTTTATCCTTTTGAGGTCCCTTCAGGAAGTCCAGGTGTCCACTCCAGTCTGTTGCAACAATTGGCAACCCGGTATACGCTGCCTCGAATAAAGGCAACCCATAACCCTCACCATGAGTTGTTGTAACGTATGCTTTGATTTTTTCGTTTTCATACAAAGAGTGGAGTTGATTTTCTGTCAAATCTCCATGCAAAAGATAAACCTTGCAAGTGCGCTCTCCCAATTCTTCCAACAGTTTTCTAATTGCCAAAGAACACATCTCTCTGTCGGGCGTTGAACTTCTAGACATATTAGTCTTTAACACCAACCCCACAGGTTCATCACGGAACTCCTCAACAAACCAAGAGATCATCCTCTCCATGTTCTTCCGAACGCCCCACATTGCTACTGACAAAAAATTAAAATCATATTCAAGTTCCAAATCAATTGGATCAGATTCCATGTCTTTCACAGGGTATGGGACGACTGAAACTGGTTTATCACAAGAAAGAGATATCTCTTGACCGTCTTGTCTTTGGAAAGTATGACTAGTGTTCTCAAAACCAAACTTTGCATGTTCAGAAGGCACAATGATCTTATCGATACCTGAATATATACTTGCAATCCATTTTGGTGAAATCTTTGTTGTCTCTATGCCTGCCGTAACACACACAGAATAATCTGCTTTTTTAGCGAACTCATTTGGGATACCAACATGAATTTGAAGGTCGTAATTCGGTGTGATGTCTGCCGCTCGACATTGTTGATTATAAATAACATTTTTTCTTATGCAGTTGTCTATTTCCAAGCGTTCTGGACCTGGATCAGACATCCAACTTGTGGTGCCCCAACTCAAAGGGTTCACATAAACATCGACACCCTTCATTGTCTGTAGTGCTCTAAACGCAAATCTTGCGTGCTCACCATAACCAGATTGTGTCAAGATAGGTGCTTCTAATAAAATTTTCATAGTTCAATCAACTCCCAAGTTTTAAAATCTTTTCTATTTTCCCAAGAACCACACCTTTCGTGCAGATTCTCTAAGACGTCAACCCAAGAAGATCCATACTTTTCAAAACTATAGTTCTTTTGCACATGTTCAATACCCTTTTGCCCCAACTCCTCAAGTTCCTCCTTGGACTTGGAATACATTGTCTCCAATGCATTAAGGAAATCTTCTTTTGCAATCCTGTCTTCGTAAATCCAAGGAACCTGCTGAGAACCAATAATTGCTTTTGACTTTGGTTCGATGCCAATTCCAAACCAGTTTTCTCCGTCTGTTACCTGCTCCTGCAAACCGCCAGTCATAGTAACAATAATTGGAGTTCCGCAAGATAAAGATTCCAATGTTGCCAGTCCAAACCCTTCGGCATCAGAAATATTTATTGTACAATCTGCCATATTATATAAATTTGCAAGTTGCAAAGAACTTAACTTTTCAGTTGATAAAAGAACTTGACCATCTGTTAAGTCAAGACCCTCCATAATTGCCACCAGGTCTTGTCCATGCGGATCTTGCGGTTCTGTATGCATGATCAAAGTTGCCTTATCATGCCCTATTTTATCTAAAAACTCTTTAAACCAAAAAATTAAAGTACCAGACTGCTTCCTTCTTGCATTTCGGTTATTCCAAAAGAAAACAAATTTATCTTCAAACTGCTTGTCCTTTGGAACGTCGTTTTTCTTGAATATATTAGACTCAACTGCGTGCGGCAGATAAATTGACTCAACCTCTGGAGCAACATTTTTCACTATGTCATCTGTAACTTTACTGATTGTCAAAATCAAGTCGTTTGACAAATACCACTTTCTATTGAACTTTGGAAAAGGATAGTTGTCCCAAACATGATAATAAACCATTGGAACATTTTTCCTAATCTCAACATCAATGTTCCACAACCATTCATAAAATCTAGGATCAGTCATAAACCACAAAATATCTGGTTTGTAATTCATGACCATAGATCTCAAGATATCTGGATTTCCGTAACCATCAATTGGTTGAGTGACCCAATCTTCACCATATTCTTCCGTCTTGATTAGTCTGTAGTCTTGATGTTTAATGGCACCTGCGATTGAGTGCACCGTGAACTTGCCGGTCTTTAGCAAAGACTCGATCATATATTTTGTTTGAGTTCCGACTCCAGAGGGGGCGAATGGAGAATCGGATATTGTCATGATTTTAATTTTTTTAGTCATCTATTATCCTATGTGCAGTGGGCAGTTTTATAAAAATTACAATATTTGCAAGAAAGTCTATTTTTAAAAGTGACTCCCTTATTAATACTTTTAACAGTTTTTTCCAAAAGTTTTAAGGAATTATTTACCTTTCTTTGTCCGCTAGTAACTCTGAATATTTCTACCTTGTTCTTTTTTGCAGTTCTTTTGAGCAAAGCAAAATGAGTCTCTATGTTTTCCATAGGGATGTTGTGCTTTTGAGAGAAAAAAGTTTTGTAATAAGTTAGTTGATATGTTGTCAAACTGTCAGACCTTTTCTTCATATCCCAACCCCAAGAGCAGGTCTTCCAATCAATGACGTGATACTTGCCATCTTCAGTCTGAATTACAAGGTCAATAAAACCTTTGAAATTTGTCTTTGCCAAATCAACAAGAGACATGTTTTCATAAATTGGTTCCTCAATAGAAATAACAGAAAAGTTGCCGAAATATTCCCTTACAGCAGGAAGTATATCATCGACCATGGATTTGCCCTGGTCCTTCATTTCTATCAACATCTTGCTATTTAGTTCGATAGATTTATCTTTTAAAGATTTAATCTCTTCTACTAACTTTCCTACAAAAATGTTTTGCAACTGAGTGGTTGATAGGTCCTGCTGTTCTACAACATTCTCACACACGTAATGCATAGAGGTTCCAAACGCAGTGTACTCATTGCCCTCAAACTTTGCAACCTGATCTATGTACTGAAGTTTGTGCTTATGAGGACACTCCTGGTAAGTCTTCAGTTCCGAGTAACTTATCTTCTCTTTTTGCACTTCTTGAAGACTTTCTAGTTCTTGGTTTAGATTTTTCAACTTTCACCTTCTTGAGAAAGGTCCACTCTCCATTTTGCAATGAACCCTTATTTTTGTTTGACAAATGAGTATTAGGAGATGTTAGTATTTTATCATAATCTATCTTTTTGTCAAGCAAAATCTTCTCTGCATCCTCTAAGGTAAAAGTTGTCACGTCTTCCTTGTTAATGAACCTGGGTTCAATCTCAACCAAAAGAGAAACTTTGGTTTCATCTTCTACAATCTTGTATTTGACTCTGTTAATCACTGCTTTCCTCCAATTCTATTAATTTATTATAAACGGCAAAACTAGAATTTTTTACAAAATTTACATCTTTTTTATTGTAAAAAACTTCAAAAATATTAGCAAAATATTCGTTAATCGATGTCATTGCGTAAGGAGAATTAAATATATTGGTTGTTAACATTGCCAACATTGGATAACCTATCTCATCGTACAATAATGAATCGAACTGCTTACTATATTCTGTGTTGTAAAAATGAAACAAAGGGACACTTATACCCTCCGCAGACAAAAGAGAGTGAACCTTTTGGCGTTTTGACAAAAACTCCCTTTCTATCTCGCCATCAGAATAAAAAAATGAAGAATTATTTTGCTCGACAGCATGAGCAATTTCGTGCACCAGATGCGATACTGCATCTTCTTCAGACGCCTGAAAGTTATTTAGATATATTGCACCCTGATCGTAAACTGCCCCGAAGTCATTCTTATCTAACAAAAAGAACTTACCCACATAAACAACGTCTATATAACCTAGATACATCGAAGGGACAGTATTAAACGCTTTGTCTAAAATTGACCTTAAATTAATCTCAGGAGGCAAGGCATCTTTTATGACAACCTGTACACCATTTTGAACAAAGTGAGATTTTTTTGATTCTTTATGTTTTATTATTTTCTTCATCGCTTGCCATGATGCCATCGACACCGCTTTTATCCTCAAGTGCCTGAGTATATCCTCTGATCCAATTCTCCTGCGCTATTGCCATCAAAAATTCTGGGAACTCGTGTGCCATCACCTTCGCTATGTCGTCAACCGTTACCGATAGATCCTCTTCTTGACCCTTGTTTCCTACATAATTTACTATAATCTCTTTCAACCCATTGCCAGATTCAATTTTTTCTGACAGGAGGTCTTCACTTTTTTCTTTAAATTCTACTTTCATATTACAATATCTTTGCAGCGATTGTCGCTACATCAGACCTTTCTCCTTTTTTAAGCGTTATATGTCCACTCAATTCCTGGTCTTTAAACCTTTCTACAACGTAGGTAAGTCCATTATTTGTTGCATCGATGTAAACATTATCAATTTGATCAATGTCGCCTGTTAAGATAACCTTTGTCCCTTCACCAACTCTTGTCAAGATTGTTTTGATTTCATGTTGAGTCATGTTTTGAACTTCGTCAACTATGATGTAAGAGTTTGCGATAGACCTGCCTCTTATGAACGTCATTGCTTCGACCTCTATCTTACCATCATCTATGTACATATCTAAAGTCATTTTATCATTTCCAAACAAATATTGTAAATTATCTTGTATTGGTGCCAACCATGGTAACATTTTTTCTTCCATAGTCCCTGGGAGAAAACCAATGTCTTTCCCTACAGGTTGAACTGGTTTTGTTACTACAATTTTTTTATACTTAGGATCTTCACCAAACGTTTGTTCTAAGGCAGCACACAAGGCGAGCAAAGTCTTTCCTGATCCTGCTTGACCAACTAAAGTCACTACTGGTACCGATGGGTCCATCAAAAGATCTAGGGCGTATGTCTGCTCCCTATTCCTTGCCCTAACTCCCCAAACTTGGTTCTTGATGTGGACCAACTTTTCTAAAGGTCTTGTATTTGATCTAAATTTGCAAAGGGCGGTTTTCTTCTCGTTCTCTTTTGAAACAAGCATGACAAATTGATTTGGATATATCTTCTCTTTTTCCAAGATAACATTGGATTCTGAATAAAATTTGTCTATCAAACTATCAGAAACAAGTAATTCGGTTGAACCAGAATAAAGTCCTTCTGGGTCTTCCACAACCTGCTCCAAATCATAGTCCATAGTTTCTATACCCAAAGCATCACACTTAACTCTCATATTGATATCTCTGGATACAAGGATAGTCTTTCTTTTTTCGTTTTCTTTTTTGTTGGTTAATGCGGTGGCAATAATTTGATTGTCTGAATCTTCTAACTCTAAATCGTCAGGAAGCAAAAACGGATTATACTTTTTTACTATAAGTATACCCTTGCCCTTACCTATTCTCACACCTTTGAATAAGTTTCCTCTATCCCTCAGTTGGTCCAATATTCTGATTATATTTCTTGCTTGTACGCCTACGCTATCCTGCCTTTTTTTGTGCTTGTCTATTTCGTCAAGCACCTTAAGAGGTATGACAATGTCATTGTTTTTGAAGTTATATATTGATTGTGAATCAGTGAGATATACACTGGTGTCTAAGACATATGTTCTTTTTGTCAAAACTGCTCCTAATTGATCTAAAGTAATTAGATTGAATGCTCTGTTTTTACCATTGCCATCATTTTCCAATCAGTTGGTAAAGTCAGATAGTCTACTTCAAAATAGTCCTTATGGTCCATTTCTTTATCTTGATTGAGATTTTCTGGATTTTGACTGTCTTTTGTTTCTTGAGGAATCTCTACTGGAATCTCTTGACCGTTGTCTGTTTCTGTTTGCTCTCCATTTTCGGCATAAACGACCCCAATCGTAGTCACTAAAAATGCAAAAAATACAAATATTATTGCTTTGTTCATGTTTTTCTCCTTCAATTACAAAGATTTAATTTTTATACTATATTTAGTATATAGGTAGGTATTAGACCATGAAATATTCTTGTTTATTTGTTGTTTTTTTCTCTTTATTGACCAGTTCTTGCACGATCCTTGACGTAAACAATAAGGAAAAAGTAGACCCTCCAGTAAAATCATTTGTAAAAATAGTAAAGGAAATACATGTGTCAGAATGTCATCCAAATACCGATTGCAGACCAAGCAAATTTTATTCTACAGGATCAGGCATAGTTGTAGGACATACAAAGAAAAACACAATCATCCTAACTGCTGCTCACGTTTGCAGAGTCATGATTGACGAAGAGGTTGGTACAAGCATCAAAAAAATGGAAAAAAACCTATATGCTATAAATCATCTAGGAAAAATGAAAAAAACTACAGTTATTCTTGCATCAAACCCGTCCTTGGATAACAAAGATATGTGTCTAATTGCATCTCCAAAAATACATGGAGTAAAAGCAGTTAAATTAGGTCCTAAACCTAAAGTTGGGGACATGACCTTCAATATAGCAGCACCTGCTGGCGTGGTTCACCTTCCCGCTGTTCCGATACTTCATGGAATATATTCTGGAGAGGCACCTGATGTGAACTCCGACCTCTACACGATTCCTGCAATTGGAGGATCTTCTGGGAGTGGGATTTTTAACGAAGATTACGAACTAATAGGTCTGGTCTTCGCTTCTGTGAGAAAATTTCATCACGTAACCTTGTCACCAAAATATGATGATCTAAAAAAATTCTTAGATGAAGGTCAAAAAGTAGTTAGAAAACTTAATCTTTAAATAAAAAATATATCCTATACCTGAGTGCTATGCCATCAACACCTGAACCAGGTGGGGCAACTGATGAGTGAAAATAAACATTCTCAATCTCTGGATGTTCGAGAAGATTAATGAGTGCATCAAGGGAGATCTTCTCCACTGTTGATTGGTACATATTCTCCTTTTCTTTTGTTTTCTTGAAGTTATTCCAATTAAACTTCAAGAAGTCATTCCTCTCCTTAATGACAGACTTTACAATTTCTTTTGCGCGTTCAATATCCATATTTTTTCCTAAATAATTTCGTCAACCAAACCGTACTCTAAACACTTTTCTGCTTCCCACCACAAGTCATGCTCAAGTATTTTGTCTAGTTCGTCTTGAGGAATCTTGGTGTGTTGTTTGTAGATGTTCCTTATTTTTTCCATCAACATGCTTGAGTTCTCTATATCATCCTTCATGTCTTTAAATTTGCCCCACATGTGTCCAGACAACTCATGAACCAACATGCAGGCATTCCTATGCATGTATCTCCTATGCGCAACCACGGACATTAGGGTTGCAGCAGAGGCAGCACAACCATCAATTATTGAGTGTACAGGGATTTTAGAATTCTTTATGTAATCAACTGCTGAAAGACCTGCGAATACAGAACCTCCATAACTATTTATATGAAGTTTGATTGGGGGAGGTTCATATTCCATCATAGAGGTTCTAGATGTCAAATTGACATTAAGATTAAAAATGCCCTTATTTAGTTTAAGAATTTTTGGTCTAGTCACACCAGAATAAAAATATATCCTATTATGACTAAACTCGACTAAGTTGTGGTCTGCTGCCGAGTGCGCTGTTTCTACTTCTCTGGCACTTTCATGCGTTGTCTTTTTTTCAGTCTCAGAAATATCTTCAGCAGCATCGCCCCAATAACAATCTCTCATCTACAATCCTCACTTAATTTAATAAATTGTATTTCCCAAGCATATTGATTTGACTCTCTTGTTTTTAGGTGAGCAAACTGAAACGCTTCGGCAAAGGTAAGATACTCTTTGTTAAAGAGTTTGTGCTCTTTTGTTTTTTTATTTTTTATTCCAATTTTATAAGATTTCATAATCCCTATATTACACTATGTTGATTGAAATTTTAAAGAAAGTGTCCAATAATGATCAGAATTAACATTATCAGAACTTGTATCTCCAGTTGACTCTATCGTAACGTATACAACATCACCGGCAGAATAACTGTTTGAAGAACTAAGTGTACCACTGAAGTTAAACAGTTTATCGTTATCTACGTCTATTTCTATGGATGCTATTTCAGTTAAGGTCTTCACGGTATTTTCAGCATCTGCGGATGAACCTGTGGAGGTTGATGGTGCATCCATTTTCCATATTTTCAAAGTCGCTGTGTTTGTCCCGCCTCCGTCCTTTCTACCGACAAGATGATATGCTTTTAAGTCTGCATTTGCTGGTAGCACCGCCAAAGAGGCGTACCTAAATATGTCTCCAGCATCATGAGAAGAGGTGTATCCACTTTTGTTCTTGTAAAGACTCCAAACGTATCCACCAATCGAATTCTTATAATATCTCTTGTTGTATACAAGATTTGAGGTGTGCTGCCCTCTCTCGACAAACACAAATGTATCAGTACCTCCTCCACCGCCGCCGCCAGAGACAGATGCTTTTACAATATTATCATTACTATCAAGTCCAAGATTTGCCCCAGAGGCGATTGTTCCAGTTTGAACCTCTCCCCAACCAATCTGATCTATATCAACTTTTGTTGGCATGACTTTTGCTCCTTAGTCTAAATTTTCAAACAAATATAAGGCAATTTTAGTCGCGCCTCTTTCGATTGCGACAACATCTCCTGCATTGTTTGTAACTATCATGGTTGGGACAGAGTGTATGCCAGCAGTCATCGACATTTTTGAGACCCACTGTTCCTCTACGTTCAATAGTGTAACCTTTTTCATACTATCTGTTTGCTCAAGAAACTTATACAACTTTCTACAGTTAGTGCACCAATCTGCACCAAAAATAATGTATGTCCCAGAGGAATTGTAGTTTATTGAGTCTGAAAGTTGCTTCATACTACTATACTTGGATCCTGCTCGGTATACCTCTTTTCCTTCGTATGTAACAATTATTTCAGAAGTCCTTTCTTGTACAACAGATGGACCGCAAGACGCAAGACTAAAAACAAAAAAGATTAACAACCATTTCATATTATAAATACTCCTTTAAACTTGTTTTTTATAAATTATGAGAAATCAAGAGTCTTTAAAAATGGACATGTATCTTTCTCCTCTGTCGCAAAGCATTGTAACGACAGCACCTGATGGGTTATTCTTTTTTATCCACCTCTCCGCTGCAACAACATTTGCCCCAGAACTTATCCCAACGAGAAGACCGTTTTCTTTTGCTAAAAGTTTTGCCCTTTTGATTGCATCTTTTGTAGAAACTTTTATCACGCAATCCATATTATCTGGTTTTGCAAGAAAGTCTTTGCAGTCGCCAATGCCCTGTATGCCATGTGGAGATTCTACTGGTTTTACCATGCAGATCTTAGTCAACAACTTGTTGTACATCGCATACCTTCTAACACCCTCAATAGTCCCGCCGGTGCCCGAACCATGCACAAATGCTTCCCAAGGTTTACCAAGGTCAACAACTTGTTTGTGTATCTCCTGTGCAGTCGTTCTTTGATGGCACTCTATGTTTTTTGGATTTTCAAACTGACGTGGGGACCAAGCATTTTGGTTTGCTCGCAAAAAAGCATCCCTAAGCGCAATTGCACCTGGAAAGTCGTCATCTGGCGCATAAATTATTTTTGCCCCATAAACCTTCATCATCTGCTTTCTTTCTTCTGACATATTTTTTGGCATAAATATCACACACCTCAACTCCAAAGCAGCAGCAACCATTGCCAAGGCGATGCCTGTGTTTCCACTAGTTGCATCACATAAAATTGTTTCAGAGTCAATATTTCCATAAATCAATGCTTTATCTACAATATAATGTATTACTCGATCCTTGACTGAACCTGAAGGGTTAAAGGTTTCCATTTTTGCATAGAGGCGAGGTCCTAATTTTACCAGTGGGGTGTTGCCTATAAGTTTCTTAAGACTATACAAGTTGTCGTATTTTAAGAACATATCAATTTGATTCATTTGTTTAATTAACTTCCTTTGCTACATTTTGACATAAAAACCAATTCTTTTATACTCTTTGTCTTCCACAAACCTGTATCCCTTTGGTATTTCAAAGTCATCTCCTTCAAAATAAGGAATAATTGAAGAGTAGTCGATTTTCCAATCAGGGTTTGGTCTTAAATGAACCTCTATCAAGTTTCCACCTATTGTTTCTATGTTTATGTTTTTATAATTGCCCAGGAGATCATTGCATATATTTGGGAATGGGTGGGTCTCGTCAATCTTCCTCCACTCTCTCCACTTCCAAAGCGGATCACCTTTCTTTCGCAAACCCTCAACGCAGAGAACTTGCTTCTTATTTACATAATCTATTGTTAAATGCCTGCCGGAAAAAACTTCACACCAAAAAAACCCATCTGGTATACCTTTTGTACTTCTTTCAATCCATCGAATGCTTGAACCTATGCCCATGCCTAAAAGATTTGTTATTGGTCTTATAATGTAATAGTTGGATTCTGGAACTGGTACACCCTTTGGTCCACAAGTGTATCCTAGTTTTTTTGATAAGATTAATTTGTCGTATATCCACAAATCTTTTGGATTACAGTGTTCCCAAATTTCCAAGTCTTGTTCAAGGTCCATCTTGCTAGTACCACTCAAAACCATCTACTGTCATGTGCGGACCTTTATGACCTTGTTGCTTGACGCACACGTTATAGTCTTTGGGCACACCCAACAATACCCTTTGACATGCTTCTTTTTGTTTTTTACTAAAAAACTTTCTAACAAACCACATACGGGCACTTAAGTTAAACGGAAAAAGATTCACCACAACCACAAGTCCTTTTAGCGTTTGGGTTTACAAAGGTAAATCCAGATTGGTTAAGATTATCAATAAAATCTATTTCAGTTCCCATTAAGTATAGGTAACTTTTTGGATCAACGTAAAGACTGATACCATGACTGTCTATCACTCGGTCGCCTTCTTTTTGATCATCAAACTCCAATTTATAGGTAAAACCTGAACAACCGCCGCCGCGTACGCCTGCTCGGATACCAGTTTGCTCCTTTGTTTCCAAAAGAGTCCTCATTCTATCAGCAGCAAATTTAGTTAAAGTGATCACATAAATCAACCCTGTACTTTACAAACTATTAAAAAACTGGTGGAGACGGCGGGAGTCAATTGCCAAACAATTTTTCGTATTCGTCTGTATAAAATTCTTTAATTTTTACCTCTGCCCCATCATCAATAGCTTTTTGCAATCTGTGATTTCCATCTAATATGTACTGATACTCTCCAGTGCTACTATC
>Ga0163109_10000392_pt1 | contig 35364 bp, 16 predicted proteins | sample CRUFie1St13metaG_FD_108704 | JGI IMG/M metagenome (GOLD analysis project Ga0163109, IMG submission 108704) | Marine microbial communities from the Costa Rica Dome - CRUD Field 142mm St13 metaG | ecosystem: Environmental > Aquatic > Marine > Oceanic > Photic zone | place: Costa Rica: the Eastern...
CGCAGCAGTGGGCGAGGGCAATGCCTGCGGTTGCACGGATGCAACGGCCTGCAATTACGATGCGAATGCGACTTACGACGATGGTTCCTGCCTCCAAGCGGATGAATGCGGCGTATGTGGCGGTGAAGGCATCGCTGACGGCGCTTGTGATTGCGCGGGCAACGTGCTTGACGAATGTGGCGTGTGCGGAGGCAACGGCATTCCAGAAGGAGCTTGTGACTGCGACGGCAACGTGACCGACGCCCTTGGCGTTTGTGGAGGCGGTTGCTTGGCGGACATCGATGGGGATGGCATTTGCGATTCAGAGGATGAATGCGCCGATTTGGATGCATGCAATTATGCAGATGTGGCGGCCACGGACTGCGACTACTGTTCTTGTGCAGGAGGTCAGCCATCTCCGGTGGGCATGATCTTGGAAACCCATGCCACAGGTTTGGCCAATGGCATGACCACGTACCGTCTTTACGTCACCTTTGACGACCCACAGGATGCGCTGACAGCGGTCATGGGAAAGGAGGGTGAAGCGCTCCGAATCGAAACAACAACCTCGTTCTTGCAGGCAGACGGAGAAGTCTTTGATTCTTACGTCGCCTTGGACCAAAGCAACATTGTGGTTCAAGGTGACCAGGCCGGCCTGACCGCGTTTGAGGCGGGGCAGAATCTCGTCTGGGACACGCCTGTGGGTGGTGGATGGATGGCCTCTGATTTGCAAGGCATTCAAGCGGGAGAGGACCTCCGTGTGTTGGTGGCCCAGTTGACCACCGATGGAGAGGTCAGTGCCACGCTTCAAGCCCAAATTCTGGATCAATCTCTCGCCTCCACGTCTGAGGTGGTGACGTTGATGGTGCAAGGCGTGGGCGACGACAACCCGACCAACAATGTCTGCGGTTGTACTGACGACACCGCCTTGAACTACGATGAGAATGCAGAGTACGACGACGGATCCTGCGTGGACGTGGTGGAAGGCTGCACCGATGTTGAAGCGTGCAATTATGATGCCTCAGCCAACGTGGACAATGGTTCCTGTGAGTACACGGACGAATGTGGTGTGTGCGGAGGCAGCGGCATCCCCGCTGGCGATTGTGATTGCAATGGCAACCAGCTCGATGCGCTCGGCGTATGCGGTGGCGACTGCCTTGCGGATGAAGATGCCGACGGCATTTGCGACAACGTGGACGAATGTGTCGGCGAACTCGACGCTTGCAACGTGTGCAATGGTCCAGGCGATGTGTACACCTGTGGATGCACCAACATCCCAGAAGGCGACTGCGATTGTGACGGCAACCAGCTTGATGCCTTGAACGTTTGCGGTGGAGATTGCGATGCAGACGTCGATGCCGACGGCATTTGCGATGATGTCGATGCGTGCGTTGGCAGCGTCGATGCCTGTGGCGTTTGCAACGGCCCCGGCCAGATTTATGAGTGTGGATGTGAAGACATTCCAGCAGGAGACTGCGATTGCAATGGAAATCAGCTCGATGCCCTTGACGTTTGCGGAGGGGACTGCCCAGCAGATGTCGATGCAGATGGCATTTGTGACGACGTCGACCCCTGTGTGGGTGCGTTGGATGCATGCGGCGTGTGCAATGGCCCCGGCGCGGTGTATGAATGCGGTTGTTCAGACATCCCGCAGGGGGACTGCGATTGCAATGGCAATCAACTTGACGCCCTCGGCGTTTGCGGAGGTTCATGCGATGCCGACGCGGATGCGGACGGCGTGTGTGATGATGTCGACGACTGTGTAGGCACTTTTGACGCGTGTGGACTCTGCAATGGTCCGGGCGCGGTGTACACTTGTGGTTGTGCAGGCATCCCAGAAGGGGATTGTGACTGCAACGGAAACCAAATCGACGCCCTTGGTGTTTGCGGTGGATCGTGCGCAGCAGACGCAGACATGGATGGCATTTGCGACGACGTCGACGAATGTGTCGGTGCACTCGACGCGTGCAACGTGTGCAACGGCCCAGGCGAAATCTTCGAGTGTGGCTGTTCCGACATCCCCGAAGGAGATTGCGATTGTGATGGAAACCAACTCGATGCTTTGGGCGTGTGTGGCGGTGACTGCGATGCGGACGAGGATGCCGACGGCATTTGTGACGACGTCGACGATTGCGTCGGGGTCTTTGACGCGTGTGGCGTCTGCAACGGTCCAGGCGACATCTTCGAGTGCGGATGTTTTGACATCCCTGCCAATGACTGCGACTGCAACGGCAACCAGCTCGATGCGCTCGGCGTGTGCGGTGGCTCCTGCACGGCTGACGCCGACAGTGATGGCATTTGTGACGATGTGGACGACTGCGTGGGAGCGCTTGACGCTTGTGGCGTTTGCAACGGTCCGGGAGCGGTCTTCGCATGTGGATGTTCCGGCATTCCAGAAGGGAATTGTGATTGCAATGGCAACCAGCAGGACGCGCTAGGTGTGTGCGGAGGCGATTGCTTGGAGGATGCCGATGCCGATGGCATCTGTGATGATGTGGATGCTTGCGTGGGCGAACTTGATGCCTGTGGCATCTGCAATGGCCCGGGAGAAGTGTATGAATGTGGGTGTTCCGACATCCCTCCAGGCGATTGCGATTGCGACGGAAATGAGCTCGACGCTTTGGGCGTGTGCGGTGGCGACTGTGAGGCTGACGCCGATGCCGATGGCATTTGTGACGATGTTGACGATTGCGTCGGTGCATTCGACGCTTGCGGAGTCTGCAATGGCCCTGGAGAGATCTATGAGTGCGGATGTTCTGACATTCCTGCCGGTGACTGTGATTGTGACGGAAGCCAATTGGACGCACTTGGCGTGTGCGCAGGCGATTGTGCCGAAGATGCGGATGCGGATGGGGTGTGTGACACGGACGAGATTTTTGGATGCACCGATGCCACGGCTTGCAACTTCGACAGTGCGGCCACAGAGGAAGATGGTTCTTGCTCTTACGTTACGGTGCCCTGTGAGACCTGCGAAATGGGCGTGATTTTGGCCAACGACGCTGACGGCGATGGCATTTGCGATGCAGATGAAGTGCCAGGGTGTACCGACGCTTTGGCATGCAACTACAACGTGGCTGCCACGGATGAGGACGACTCGTGCACGTTTGTGGACGGCTTGTGCGAGACGTGTGTGGAAGGCATCATTTTTGCCAACGATGCGGATGGGGATGGAATTTGTGATGCCGACGAGACCGCAGGGTGTACAGATCCGACGGCCTGCAACGGAGGCCTCTTCACAAACACCGACAACACACTTTGTGTCTATGCCGATGCGGTTTGTGAAGGGTGTTTGGGCGGTGCTGTGGTGTTGTTCGACCTTGATGGCGATGGTGTCTGCAACGCGGACGAGATTGCGGGCTGCACCGATGTTGCGGCGTGCAACTACAATCCAGAAGCCACGGATGAAGACGGTTCGTGCCTTGCGTTGGATGAGTGTGGCGTGTGCGGAGGCGCGGGCATTGCGGAGGGAGATTGCGACTGCGCCGGCAACGAGCTTGATGAATGCGGAGTGTGTGGAGGCAACGGCATCCCAGATGGCGACTGCGACTGCGATGGCAACCAGCTCGACGCATTGAATGAGTGTGGAGGCGACTGCTTGGAGGATGTCGATGCCGATGGCATCTGCGACGATGTGGATGACTGCGTGGGTGCCTTGGACGAGTGCGGTGTGTGCAACGGTCCAGGTGAGATTTATGAATGCGGCTGTGAAGGCATCCCGACGGGCGATTGCGATTGCGATGGCAACGCATTGGATGCGCTCGGTGAATGCGGCGGAAATTGTGCCGCAGACAACGACATGGATGGCATTTGTGACGATGTCGACGAATGTGTGGGAGAACTGGACGCTTGTGGCGTGTGCAACGGTCCAGGCGTGGTGTTTACATGCGGTTGTACCGGCATCCCGGAAGGCGATTGCGACTGCGAGGGCAACCAACTTGACGCCTTGGGCATTTGCGGCGGGTCCTGTGCAGCCGATGTGGATGGAGATGGCATTTGTGACGACGTCGATGCCTGTGTCGGTGATTTGGATGCATGCGGTGAATGCAACGGTCCCGGCGACATCTACGAGTGTGGATGCGTTGACATCCCTGAAGGTGACTGCGACTGCAACGACAACCAGCTCGACGCCCTCGGTGTCTGCGGTGGTGATTGCGCGGAGGACACCGACGCCGATGGCATTTGTGACGATGTCGACGAGTGTGTGGGAGAACTGGATGCGTGTGGTGTGTGCAACGGTCCTGGTGACATCTATGAATGTGGCTGTTCTGAGATCCCTGCTGGCGATTGCGATTGCGAGGGCAACGAGCTCGATGCGTTCGGGGTGTGCGGTGGTGGCTGTGCGGCAGACGAAGATGCCGATGGCATCTGTGACAATGTCGATGATTGCGTAGGAACGCTTGATGCATGTGGCGTGTGCAACGGTCCGGGTGCGGTCTTCACGTGCGGATGTGATGGCATTCCCGCCGGCGATTGTGACTGCGATGGCAACCAGTTGGATGCGTTGGGCATTTGTGGTGGAGGGTGCGAGGCAGATGCGGATTCTGACGGCATCTGTGACGACGTTGACACCTGTGTGGGTCAATTCGATGAATGTGGGGTTTGCAATGGTCCTGGATCGATTTACGATTGTGGTTGTTCCGTCATCCCAGAAGGGGATTGCGATTGCGACGGCAACCAGTTGGATGCCCTTGGCGAGTGTGGTGGTGACTGCACCGCCGACACCGATGCGGATGGCATTTGTGACGACGTCGACGAGTGTGTGGGTGAACTGGACGCGTGCGGTGTGTGCAATGGTCCTGGTGCCATTTTTGAGTGTGGATGTTCTGACATCCCCGCCGGCGATTGTGATTGCAACGGAAATCAGATTGATGCGCTGGGCGAATGCGGTGGAAACTGTGAAGCCGACGCCGACGCCGATGGCGTTTGTGACGATGTCGATGATTGTGTCGGAACGCTTGACGACTGTGGCGTGTGCAACGGTCCGGGTGCGGTCTTCACTTGCGGATGTTCAGGAATTCCTGAAGGCGATTGTGACTGTGACGGAAACCAATTGGATGCACTCGGCGTGTGTGGTGGGGGTTGCGAAGCGGACGCCGATGCCGACGGCATCTGTGACGACGTGGACGACTGCGTGGGTGAGTTGGATGCGTGCGGTGTGTGCAATGGCCCCGGCGCGATTTATGAATGCGGATGCACAGACATTCCAGAAGGCGATTGCGATTGCGAGGGCAATCAGTCCTCAGAGTTTCAAGATTGTGAGGGCAACTGCCTTCAGGATTTGGACAGCGACGGCATCTGCGATGACGAAGACGACTGTGTGGACCTCGAAGCCCCGGTATGGACGTACTTCCCACCGAATGACACCATCGCGTGTGACGAGTTGATGCCCACCGTGGAGGAGACTGCGCCTGTGGCGGCAGATGATTGCGGACCTGTGGAGGTGATTTGGGTTGGAGACGGTCCCTTTGATTACCCGTTTGGGTGCCTGCAGAGTTACACGTGTCCACGTGTGTACCAGGCGATTGATGCGGCGGGCAACGCCATCATGGATACGTTGATCATCACGGTGTTGGATACGGTGGCCCCTGTGTTGGCGTACCCCACGGAAGAGGTTGTGCTGGTCAATGAGCTCCTTGGAGAGATTGTGCCCGCAATCGAAGCATTCGTGATTGACAACTGCGACACCAACGCCGACTACGAGGTGGCTGAAACCATCTTGGAGGAAGAGGACGGTGTGCAGACGTTGGAACGGATTTACACCGCATCCGATGCCTGTGGCAACACCATGGTGTTCAACCAGCTCATCACCGTGACCTTGGCCTTTGAAGGTTGCACGGACATGGAGGCCTGCAACTATGACGCCTCCGCCAACTTGGACGACGGAAGCTGTGTGTTCGCCGACATGTTCTACGACTGCAACGGGTTGTGCCTCAACGATGCCGATGGGGATGACGTGTGCGACGAAAACGAGATCGAAGGCTGCATGGATCCCGTGGCATGCGATTACAATGCTGATGCCACAGACGAGGGTGAATGCGATTACTGTTCTTGTGCTGGAGAAGGCGAGGGGTCCTATGGCATCTTGCTTGAGGTACATGCCGAGCACGATGAAGGGGAGCTTGAAGGGCTGACGACGTATCGGATGTACGTGACCACGCCCAACGACAACGACATCATCAGTGCGGTGTACGGAGATGACGAAACGCCGTTGTCCATTGCGACGACGACGTCCTTCTACCAACACCCGTTTGGGTCATCCTTGGGCAGCAACAACAATCCACTGTTGTACACCGGATTCCCCGAGCTTGAGTTTGACAGTTGGCTCACCATGGGACTCGATGGTCCTGCGGGAGACAACGAAGTGGCGCCAAGCACCATTGGCGACCTGAACAACGGCTGGATCAGCAACTTCGAAGCAGGCATGAACGTCCTCATCGAGGACAGCATTGGAGGGGCGATGTTCGTGACGAACGATTCCGGCACGACCAACATTGTGTCTGGTGCGGAACAGCGCATTCTCATCGGTCAATTCACCACGGACGGGGTGATGTCTGGTGTGGTGAATGTGCAGATGTTCACGGCGGGTGTCGTGGACCCTGCAGATCGTTTGGCCTTGCCTTTCGAAGGAGTGGGACTCCACACCGAAGGCGGAGATGTGGTATGCGGTTGCATGGACGAATCGGCCTGCAACTACGACGCCAATGTCACCAACGACGATGGCAGCTGCGAATATGAATCTTGCCTCGGTTGCACGGATGAATCGGCATGCAACTACAGTGAAGACGCAACTCTGGATGATGGGTCATGCACGTACCCAGAATTTGGATGCTTTGACTGCGAAGGAAACTGCTTGTCAGATCAGGATGGGGATGGGGTGTGTGACTGCATTGAATTCCCTGGTTGCACCGATCCTGAGGCGTGCAACTACGACCCGATCTACACGGACGATGCAGGCAACTGCTACTACGCGGAAGAATTCTACGATTGTCAAGGCAACTGTTTGCTGGACTCCGACGGAGATGGGATTTGCGATGAGCTCGAAGTTTTGGGCTGCACGAATGAGGAATTCTGCAACTACAACCCAGAAGCGACAGAAGACGACGGAAGCTGTGGGCAGGACGATCAGGTCAACGACTACTGCGAGGGTGCGTTGACGCTGACCTGTGGTGAAACCTTGCTCGTGAACAACGAGGAATGTGCCACGGTCGATGAGGTGGAGTCTTGCGCTGGGTCGTTCGACAACCCCACGGCAGGCCTGTGGTTCTCCTTCATCGGAACTGGACTCGATGTCACAGTGTCGACGTGTAACCCAGGGACCACCATCGATACGTACATCAATGTGTACGAGGGCGACTGCAACGCGTTGACCTGCATTGCAGGCAACGATGACCAAAGTGAACCCAACTACGACGACTTGTGTCCTGTGACCTTGGTGGCAAGCACCGTGGAAATCAGCACGGTGGAAGGGCAAGAATACTTTGTCTTGGCCATGGGCGTCTATGGAGACGAGGGCGACTTTGAAATTGGCCTGGAGTGTGTACTCGAGGGCTGCACCGATGCCACGGCGTGCAACTTTGACGCCACGGCCAACGTGGACGATGGATCCTGCACATACCCGGAATCAGATTACCTCGATTGTGACGGCAACTGCCTGAACGACGTGGATGCCGATGGGGTGTGTGACGAGGAGGAAGTTTTGGGGTGCACCGATGAGGGAGCTTCCAACTACAACGACCTCGCCACGGAGGAAGATGGTTCATGTCAGTACTGCGACCTCGAACTCTCTGTGGACGTGTTGCAGGCGCTGACGTGTGCGGGCGACAACAACGCCTCGGCTGAACTTACGCTTTTCGGCGTGACGGCTCCTGACAGCATTGAAATGTACCTCAACGGTGTCCTCCAAGACACGACGCTCTTTGAAGGGCTGTCTGCAGGCACCTACACCGTGGAGGTGTTGCAAGGGCAGGATTGTTCGGCATTGATAAACTTCACGGTGGAGAACGGCGTCACCTTGGATGTCATGGCCGAAGTCACGGATGTGGCTTGTGCCGGTGAACTCAATGGCCAAATCATCGCAGTCATGATGACCGGCGAGGCGCCGTACGAATTTGTGTTGGATGGCCCTGAAGTCATCATCAACAGCACGGGCGTGTTCGGCGATTTGTCGCCTGGTGACTACGTGTTGTTTGCTTCGGACGCCTTGGGCTGCTCAGGAAGTCTCGAGTTGACCGTGAACGAGCCTGAGGCACTGTCCTTGAGTGCGGTGGTGACCGATGCCACAGTTCAAGGCACAGGTGCCATCAACTTGACGGTTACTGGGGGCACGGCGCCTTACGACTTTGAATGGACTTCGGACGGGGTCTTCCTGTCTGACGAAGAAGACGTGGATGGGCTTGAGGCACCAGACGAATACACGGTCTTGGTGACGGATGCCAATGGCTGCGAGATCACTGGCGGCCCCTACGAGGTGGACGATGTGTACAGCGTCATCCACATGGAGGGCGTGCCGTTCTCAGTGTACCCGAACCCCGCAAGGGACGTGGTGCAACTCGACATGAACGAGATGACCCTAGACGCCGTGATGTCCATCTACGATGCTTCTGGCCGATTGATGTGGTCTCGGACCGCAGAACGTTGGACAGGGACGTTCACTGTGGATGTGTCGAACTGGTCCGCTGGAACGTACCACGTCCAAGTGGCGACTGCGCAGGGCGTGGGACATGCACCACTTGTGGTTCAACATTGATTCCCAAGATGGCGGAATGCATTCCGCCTGATTCAACCAAAGAAAAGACCCCGGCCGAGAGGCTGGGGTTTTTCTTTGGAGAGAGGGACGAGATCGTTATGCCTTGAACGCCGCAATGGCGTTTCTCGTGAAATCACTGAGGACGAGTTTGCCTGAAACGGCTGCCCGTTCTGTGAGGAGTTCATTCCAATGCTCGGTGCCTTGCCAAAGCACGCGCTTGAGGTGGGTCATGGCTTCAGGGTTGCTTGAGGCCAATTCGCCGGCAAGGCGGTCCACCGCTTCATCCATCTCTTCGGCGGAGTCGAACACCTCGGCGTACAATCCGTGATCGGCAGCCCATTGGGCCGACTTGAAGGTTCTCGCATCGACGGCAAGCGTGCCCATGCCAGACACTCCCAATTTCCGTTCCACTGCAGGCCCGACCACAAAGGGACCAATGCCCACAGCGAGCTCCGAGAGTTTGACGGCTGCAAATTTGGTGGCGAAGCAATGGTCCACGGCAGCCGCGAGGCCGACGCCTCCGCCCACGGTTTTGCCCTGCACGCGGCCAATGACAAACTTGGGACAGGTGCGAATGGCGTTGATGACCGAGGCAAATCCGCTGAAGAAGACCAGGCCTTCGTCTTCGTTGGAAATCGCCACGAGCTCGTCGAAACTCGCACCTGCGCAGAAGGCCCTGTCGCCCCCTGAGCGCATGACAATCACGCGGATGTCTTTGCGTTCGCCCGCTTCAGTGATGTGCTCTGCCAATTGACGAAGTAGGGCACCTGGCAAACTGTTGGATGCCGGGTGAAAGAACGTGATGGTGCCGACGCCTCGGTCGTCCACCTCCGTCTGAACGAAGGCCTCCATGCCTTACTTGCGGTCGTTCAAAGAGACAAATCCGCGGTGCGTGGCTCCCGTATACACCTGACGGGGGCGACCGATGGGCTCGCGGTTTTCGGTCATCTCTTTCCACTGGCCAATCCAGCCTGGCAGACGTCCAAGGGCAAACATCACGGTGAACATGTCGGTCGGGATGCCAAGTGCGCGGTAAATGATTCCGCTGTAGAAATCCACGTTGGGGTAGAGGCCGCGCTGCACGAAGTATTCGTCGTTGAGGGCCACTTCTTCCAATTGCTTGGCAATGTCGAGCACCGGATCGTCGATGCCCAATTGACCAAGCACTTCGTCGGCCGCCTTCTTGATGATGCGGGCACGTGGGTCAAAGTTCTTGTAGACACGGTGGCCAAAGCCCATCAAGCGGAAGCTGTCGGTCTTGTCCTTGGCGCGGTCGATCCATGACTGCAAGGGGCTGCCCTCGGCGCGAATGGATTCAAGCATCTCAATCACCGCTTGGTTGGCACCACCGTGCAGGGGTCCCCAAAGGGCAGACACGCCGGCAGAGACGCTGCTGTAGAGGTTGGCTTGCGAAGAGCCGACCACGCGCACGGTGGACGTGGAGCAGTTTTGCTCGTGGTCGGCGTGCAAGATGAAGAGCTTGTTCAATGCGGATTCAATGATCGGATCCACCTCATACTCTTCGGCTGGAACGCCCCACATCATGTGCATGAAGTTGCCGACGTAGCTCAAGTTGTTTTTGGGGTACATCGTCGGCAAGCCCACATTGTGCTTGTATGCTTGTGCCGCGAGGGTTGGAATCTTGGCAATCAACCGGTGGATGGTCAGGTCAATGTCCGTGATGTCGCGGTTGGGGTTCTGCGACTCAGGGTAGAATGTCGACAAGGACGCCACCATCGAGCTGAGCATGCCCATGGGGTGGGCGCCAAGAGGAAACGCGTCGAAAAAGCGCTTCATGTTCTCATGCACGAGGGTGTGGTGCGTGATGCTATCGTTGAAGTAATCGAGTTCCTTGGCGTTGGGGAGGTCGCCGTAGATGAGGAGGTAGGCCACTTCCATGAAAGAGGCTTTCTCAGCGAGTTCCTCAATGGAGTACCCGCGGTAGCGCAAAATGCCGTTTTCGCCGTCGAGGTAAGTAATGCCGCTCTGCGTCGATCCGGTGTTCTTGAACCCGGGATCCATGGTGATGTATCCCGTGGTGCCACGAAGCTTCGAGATGTCAATGGCTTTTTCGTTTTCGGCACCCGTCAAAACGGGGAATTCGTATTCCTGTCCTTCCAGGATGAGTCGTGCAGTGTCACTCATGTTGAGACGCGATTGGTGAGCAGTTAAGGTGTGTCCATCCCCACGAGAAACATCCTGTCTAAGAGAAAGGGCTCCACACGGGGAGCCCAAAGATAGGGGAAGCGCCGCCGTTGCGCGGTGCTTTCAACAAGGTCAATGCAAGGAGGCCGAACTCAGCGCCAAGTGTAGTTGAAGGCGTCTCGGTAGCTCTCCCATTGGGTTTGTTCTACGCCATCGGTGTACGCCTCGTTGAAGAACTTCAAGTACAGTTCCATCTGAGACGGCTGCTTGTAGCCGCTGATGGGGGCAATGACGTTGCCGTTTTCGTCGAGGTAGACAATGGTGGGGTAGGCGTTCACCTTCATCGCCCGAGAGAGCTGGTGAACCCCGTTGCGGCCACGACGGTTAGGGTCGTAGTCGGGGTTGGTGAATTCCGTGCCTTGGAAGGTCACAGGATTTGGAGACTCCGCGTCAAATTTGACGGCGTAGTAATGCTCGTTGACGTACTCGATGACGTTGGCGTTGGTGAAGGTGTTGGCCATCATCATTTTGCACGGCCCGCACCACTTGGTGTACACGTCCATCATGATTTTTCGTGGCTCCTTTTGTTGGGCCGCCACAGCCTCTTCAAGAGAAATCCAATTGATGCTCGCCGCCTGGCCAAACGCCAAGCTGCCCACCACCATCATCGCCAAGGTCAAGAATGTTGTCCGCATGCCTGCAATATCGCAACAAAAAAGGCGCCCGAAGGCGCCTTTTGTGATTCTTGTGCCGGGAAGGATCACTTCACGCCGTGCATCAACTTGTTGAGCGGCTTGTTCAACAAGGCAATCAAGACGGCAATGCCGACGCATGTCCAGCCAATGGTGGCGAACACGTCCGTGTACTTCACGAGGCCAGCCGCGGCAGTCACTTCTTCGCCAGAGTCGCCGTGGCCACCCGTCAACGAGGCGATCAAACCGCCCGCGTAGTTGGCGATCGCGAAGGAGAGGAACCAGCCGCCCATGGCCGTTCCAGCCATGCTTTTGGGCGAGAGCTTGGTCACCATGGACAAGCCGATGGGAGAGAGGAAGAGCTCCCCGGTGGTGTGCAAGAGGTACAAGAACACCAAAGTGAGGAGAGGCACCATCGCTTCTTCGTTCGCGAACTGGAGCCCCACCAAGGTGATGAGGAAGCCCGCACCGAGCTGAAGGATGCCGAGGGCAAACTTCATGGGGATGCTGGGGTTCTTTCCGATTTGGTCCAACTTCACCCACATCACCGAGAAGATGGAGCCGAAGATGATGATGAACGCAGGGTTGAAGAACTGCGTCATGGAGGCAGGCATCGTCCATCCGAAGATCTCACGGCTCACGTTGCGGTCTGCAAAGAGGGTGAGGGAGGTGCCGGCCTGCTCGAAGCATGCCCAAAACACGATGTTGATGACCATGAAAATCACCAAGGCAATCATGCGGTCGCGCCACATGGGGCCTTCCTTGATGCCCGCACGAACAAGCGAAGCAGCCACGAGCACAAAGAGGCCCGTGAGGAGGTAGGTCATCCAATCGTTTTGGCTGATGAGGAAGTAGCACGCAGGGATGAGGGCGAGGGAGCCCACGGAAATCCACTGGTAAATCTTCAACGGTCCAGCCTTCTTGTGGCCTTCCTCAGTGATGTCGAGGCCGGGGGCCGCGGCGTAGTTCTCACGACCGCTCCAGAAGATGAAGAGGCCGGCCAACATGCCGATGCCCGCGAGGCCAAAGCCGTATTCAAAGCCGTAGGTCTCTCCCACGAAAGCCACCACGGTGGTGGCGAGGAGGGCGCCGATGTTGATGCCGATGTAGAAGATGGTGAAGCCCGAGTCGCGGCGAGGGTCGTTGTCCTCGTAGAGCTTCCCGACGATGGTCGAGATGTTGGCTTTGAAGAAGCCGTTGCCGACGATGAGCGCACCCATGCCAAAGAGCATGAGCATCTCGCTTGTGGCGATGGCGTCGGGGCCGCCGATGGCGCCTCCCACCATGAGGAATTCGCCGATGGCCATGAGCACGGCACCCAAGAGGATGGCGTAGCGGTAGCCGAGGTATTGGTCGGCCATTTTGCCACCGAGTACAGGGGCGGCGTAGATGAGGGCCGTGTAGGCACCGTAGATGAGGGCGGCGTCAGAGTCGCCTTTCAAAAGGGATTTGACAAGGAACAACGTCAAGAGCACGCGCATGCCATAGTAGCAGAAACGCTCCCACATCTCCGAGAAGAAGAGGGTCATCAAGCCTTGAGGATGCCCTGCGGCAAGTTTCAATTGGGCCATGAGATCAGGTATTTTGAGGGTTTTGTTTGTTCAGGTGTGGGGCGGCTCAGAAGTTCTCCTTCACGAAGTCCATCATCATGTTGAAGAGGTGCAACCGGGTGTTGCCGCCGTAAATGCCGTGGTTGCGGTCGGGGTAGACAAAGAAGTCAAAATCCTTGTTGGCCGCGACGAGGGCATTGATCATTTCCATCGAATTCTGGTAGTGGACGTTGTCGTCCCCGGAGCCGTGGACGAGCAGGAGGTCGCCTTCAAGTTTGTCGGCGTGGTTCACGGGGCTGTTGTCGTCGTACCCGCTCTCGTTTTCCTGCGGCGTGCGCATGAAGCGCTCCGTGTAGATGGTGTCGTAGTAGCGCCAGTTGGTCACAGGGGCGACGCTGATGCCGGCGTTGTAGACCTCGGCGCCTTTGGTCATGCAGAGCAAAGTCATGAATCCTCCGTAGCTCCAGCCTTGGATGCCAATGCGGTCGGCGTCCACGTATTCCCACGTGCCGAGGTGCTCGGCGAGGTCGATGAAGTCCTCGGTCTCGAGCTTGCCCAACTCCTTGTAGGTGCTGTGCTCAAACTCGCGGCCGCGGAATTGCGTGCCACGCGGGTCGCACGACACCACGATGTAGCCCTCTTGTGCAAGGTATTGTTGCCACAAGAAGGTGGACCCGCCCCAGCTGTCGTTCACGGTGTTGGCACCAGGGCCACCGTAGATCGCCACGTAGACGGGGTACTTCTTGGCCGGATCAAAGTCCTGCGGAAGCATCTTCCAGCAGTTGAGCTCGACGCCGGTGTCGTTTGTGAACGTGAAGAATTCTTTCTCCACGGCACCGTGCTCTGCCATGGTTTCACGCAACGACGCGTTGTCCTTCAAGGTGCGGATGACCTTGCCGTTGCGGTCGCGAAGCGTGTACACCGGAGGCGTGTTGGCTGTGCTGTGCTGGTGGATGCTGTAGTCGAAGCTGTTGGAGAAGTCGTCGCTGTGGGTGCCGGGGGTGGCGTCCAACGTGGTCACGCGGCCGCGCATGTCGACGTAGCTGGTGTGCTTTTGGGTGGCGCCTTCTTTGGAAGAGGTAAAGTACACGCGCTTCCGCTTGGCGTCGAACCCGAGCACGTCCACCACGTCCCATTCGCCTCGGGTCAACTGCAGCGCATTGCCTTCGAAGTCAAACTTGTAGATGTGGTTGAATTCATCGCGCTCGGACGTCATCACAAACGAAGAACCGTCTGCGAGGAACGTGAGGTTGTCGTTGATGTCGATGTACGTGTCGCACGATTCTTTGAACACTTCCTTGGTGCCCAAACGGTCGTTGGGGAACTCGCCCTCCGTAAGCAACAAGCGCAAGTCGTTTTGGTGGCGGTTCATGGTGAAAATGCACAGCGTCGCCGGATCCTTGGTCCACTTGATGCGCGGGATGTAGTGCGCCGACTTCGGCACGGCCACGGCACGGCTCTTGTCCTCGGCGAGCGTGTAGATGTGCACGCTGACGTCGCTGTTGTCTTCCCCCGCCTTGGGGTACTTGAAGGTGTAGGGGTCAGGGTAGAGTGATCCGTACACGGGCATGTGGAATTCCCGCACGTTGCTTTCGTCAAACTTGAGGTAGGCCAAACGCGAGCCATCCCCGTTCCAAAACAGTCCTTGGTCGTCTCCGAATTCCTCCTCATACACCCAGTCCGTCGCGCCGTTGATGATGGCGTTGGTCACCCCGTCTGTGGTGACCTGAATCTCGTCGCCTGTGGCGAGGTCAGAGATGAAGATGTTGTTCTCACGCACAAAGGCCACTTTGTCTCCGGCAGGGGAGAGCTGCGCCAACCGTTGCTTGCCGAGGCTGAAGTCGGTGATGGGGCGCGCGTCCTCGTCGGAGTCAAAATCGTACACAAAGAAGTTGGCATAGAAAGAGTGGCGGTACAGCCCTTCGCTCGCGGTCGTCAAGACCACAAAGCGTTCGTCGCTGCTGAACTCGTAGCCACCGAAGGTTTCCCGTGCGTCCCCAAAGGCCATGTTGGAAGTCAACAAGGTGTCGACCACTTTGCCCGTTTTGTAGGACCACTTGACGATGCAAGACCCTTCGTTTTCATTGTATTCCTGCGTGGTGTAGTGCTTGCCATCGGCCATGGAACGGATGCCCCACACGTATTCCGTGCGGAAGGTTCCACTGGCCCAAATGGCTTCGTTGCTGAAATCGGCTTCTTGGCCCTGGCCAGGGTTTGGGCTCAGGAAGAATGCGGCCATCATGGCCCCCGTGGCGATTCGTTTGATAAGTTCCATTCTCAGGTGAAAGAGGGTGTTCGAACGTCAGGTTACTTTTGACAAGCGCCCAAGATAACGCATCGTCCATGGAACCTGCTTCGACCCCAACCACGACCTTGACCGAGGACGTCCACCAAGCCGCCCTCAGGGATTTGCCGGAATTGGTGGGGGAAGGGCGCATTCATTGGGGCGACGACATCCGGGCGCGACATGGCGCGGACGAGACGGAGGATTTGGTGTTCATGCCGGATGTGGTTCTCGAGCCCGAATCCACGGCAGAGGTCTCGGCCATCCTGGCTTGGGCGCACGGCCATGGCGTGCCGGTCACGGCCGGCGGTGCGCGCACGGGTCTGAGTGGCGGCGCCTTGCCGATCCGCGGAGGCATTGCGCTTTCCCTGCGCCGGATGAACCGCATCCTGGCCATCGACACGCTCAACCACCAAGCCGTGGTCGAGCCCGGGGTCATCACCGAAGAACTGTCCAACGCCGCAGCCGAGCACGGATTGATGTACGCCGTGGACCCGGCCTCTCGTGGCACGTGCACCCTCGGCGGCAACCTCGCCGAGAACAGCGGCGGGCCACGTGCCGTGAAATACGGCGTCACCAAGGACTGGGTCCTCAACCTCGAGGTGGTGCTGGCCGACGGAACCGTCATCGAGACGGGCGCCAACACCCTGAAGAACTCGACCGGATACAACCTGACGCAGCTCATGGTGGGCAGCGAAGGGACGTTGGGTGTGATCACCCGCGCCACGCTGAAGCTGTTGCCATTGCCGCGCCACCAAGCGTTGATGCTCGTGCCGTTCACCTCGGCGGAGTCCGCCTGCGCGGCCGTGGCGGCCATATTCCAAGCGGGGGCGATGCCCAGCGCGCTCGAGTTCATGGAGCGGGATGCGGTCCTGTTGGCCCAAGCGTTCACGGGGAACCACGAGCCTGCGCTCGGCCCCGACGACGCGGCGCATTTGCTCATTGAAGTGGACGGGTTTGCGCCTGAAGACCTCATGCCGCAGTGCGAACGCATTTTGCCCGTGCTCGAAGGCCACGGCGCGGGAGAGGTTCTGTTTGCCGAGTCGGCGGCGGAAAAGGACGCGCTTTGGTTTTTGCGACGCCGGGTGGGAGAAGCCGTCAAGGCGGCAAGCACGTACAAGGAAGAAGACACGGTGGTGCCCCGCGGCGAGCTGCCCCGCTTGCTACATAAAGTCAAGGCCCTCGGCGCCAAGCATGGCTTCCGGTCCATCTGCTATGGCCACGCCGGCGACGGCAACCTGCACATCAACATCCTCCGAGATGACCTCGACGAGGCGACGTGGAACGACACGTTGACGTGGGCGATCCGCGAGCTGTTCGCCGAAGTGGTCGCCCTCGGGGGCACGTTGAGCGGTGAGCACGGCATCGGATACGTCCAAAAAAATTACATGGACCTCGCCTGCAGCCCGGCCCAACTGGCGGTCATGCAGGGCATCAAGTCTGTGCTGGACCCCAAGGGCATCCTGAACCCAGGAAAGATCTTCCCGGACCCCTCGTGAAGGGCGATTTTGACCTGGGTCAACAGCCCGTATGGCTTTGCGCCGTATCTTGCCAAGAGGCGTAAACGCTGCGCCCCGTTTGCCAATTCCTGAACATGAAGCATCTCTTTCTTACCCTTGGCGTCATGGCCACCTTGTTGGCCTCAGCCCAAACCGATTGTGGGTACCAACCGGATGTCGATCCGGATTGGAGCATTGGCGTGACCGATGTGTTGAGCATCCTCGGCTTGTTTGGCGAGGTGGATACAGACCAGGATTACATCTGGGACAGCAGCGACGATTGCACGGATGTGGAGGCATGCAACTACGACGCCAACCCCACGGAGCCTTGCGAATACCTCGATGCGTTTGGGGTGTGTGGCGGAACAGGATTCTTGCCCGAACTCCTCATTGGGTCGTGGCGAATGAGCACGGTTGCAGGGGCGGTGAGCGTGGGACCCGCACCGTACAGTTCGGAATGGTTTTCAAGTGGGGCCAACGGCCTACAGGCTGCCCAGTACGACGACGTGTACACCTTCAACGAGGATGGCACGCTGACCACGGCATACAACGGGAGCATCATTGACGCCTTTTTGGACTACAGCGAACAGGGATACGGCTGTTCTTCGGCCAACCTGGCGTTCAATCCAGGTGGTGGCACTTCGGGTGAGGATGCGTTCACTTTGTCCGGAACCGGAGGTGCGTGCGGTTGTCCGTTCATTGGGACCAACGACGGCGGTTTGACCTACGACATCGTCGAGTTGACGCCCACCACCTTGCGCTTGCACACGTACACGGACAACGCGGCTTGCCAACAAACCGGCGGCTACTTCACCTACATCTTGACCCGCATCAACGACGGGACAGGGGGCAACGGCGACAACGGCGACGGGTACGAGGGTGCGGACAGCTACCCTGGCATGACGCTCGTGTGGTCGGACGAGTTCGACGGCACCACAATCAACTCGAGCAACTGGACGTACGACCTCGGCAACAATGGCTGGGGGAACAACGAATGGCAGAACTACACGAGCTCGCCCAGCAACAGCTCGGTGGCCGATGGCTTCTTGACAATCACGGCACGCCAAGAGGGCGGGGGCTACACCTCAGCGCGCATGAAGTCAGTGGATTTGCAGGAGTTCCAGTTTGGCCGGATTGACATTCGTGCCAAGATGCCAGAGGGGCAGGGCATTTGGCCCGCACTTTGGATGCTCGGCGCCAACTTCCCCGAAGGCGGTTGGCCGCAGTGTGGCGAGATTGACATCATGGAGTTGGTGGGGCACCAGCCGAGCACGGTTCACGGCACGGCCCACTGGGGAAGCAACTTCAGCGTGCACCAGTACCAAGGCAACGCCATCACCTTGCCTGGCGGGGAGAAGTTCAGCGAGGCCTTCCACCTGTTCTCCATCCAATGGCAGCAGAACAGCATTACGTGGTACATGGACGACCAGCCGTACTACAGCATCAACAGTTCTCAAATGAATGGGCAGCCATACCCGTTCAATGCGCCGTTCTTCTTCATCATGAACATTGCGGTGGGAGGGAACTGGCCTGGGTACCCCGACGCATCGACGCAGTTCCCGCAGACCATGATGGTCGACTACGTGCGCGTCTTCCAATAAGTGGCAGGTGGCAGCCCTTGCGTCACCCACGCAGGGTTGTGAAGAACTGATGTGTTGAAAGGTGGGGGATGTCGAAGGGGGGTGGTAGTTTGGCCGCTCAAACCAAAAAGACATTCGAGCCATGGCGCACGATCTTCTGAAAGGAAAAAAGGGCATTGTTTTTGGAGCCCTCAACGACATGTCCATCGCCTGGAAAGTGGCGTTGGAAGCCCACGCGCAAGGCGCGGAAATTGTGTTGACCAACGCTCCCGTGGCCATGCGCATGGGGGAGATTCACAACCTCGCAAAGCTCTGCGGTGATGCTCCCGTCATCCCCGCTGATGCCACCAGCGAAGAAGACCTCCAGAACCTCTTTGAAGGCGCCATGGAGCACTTCGGAGGCAAAGTGGACTTCGTGTTGCATAGCATTGGAATGAGCCCCAACGTGCGCAAAGGCAAGCACTACACCGATATCAACTACAAGTTTTTGCAGACGACGCTTGACGTGAGCGCCATTTCGCTGCACAAGACCTTGGCCACGGCCAAGAAGTTGGACGCCCTCAATGAATGGGGCAGCGTCGTGTCGTTGTCGTACATCGCGGCGCAGCGCATCTTCCCGGACTACGGGGACATGGCCGACGCCAAGTCGCTTTTGGAAAGCATCACCCGCAGTTTTGGCTACCACTATGGGGTGGCCAAGAAAATCCGTGTCAACACCGTCAGCCAGTCGCCTACGGTGACGACTGCAGGCAGTGGCGTGAAGGGCTTCGACGAGTTCATCAGCTACAGCGAGGCGATGTCGCCGCTTGGCAATGCAGATGCGCAGTCTTGCGCCGAGTACTGCATCACGCTGTTCAGTGATCTGACGCGTTACGTCACGATGCAGACGCTGTTCCACGATGGCGGGTTCTCCAACACAGGGGTCTCCATGGAGGTGATCTCGAAGTTTGGACCGTCTGAGGGGTAAACGCGGCGCACAACCCGCCAGGCAATGTTCCGTGGCGTGTGGCAAGGCCATGTCGCGTTTGTTCCGTAAATTCAAGGGACACACTTGACTGAACCATCCTGACACACCATGGAAGTCATCAAATTTGGAGGAAGTTCGTTGGTCGATGCGTCTGCCATGACGCAGGTGGCCAACGTGTTGGAGGCACGGAAGAAGGTGCCCAAATTCGTCGTGCTCTCTGCCATGGGCGGAGCCACGGACGCCTTGCTTCAAGCAGGGCGCTCGGCGCGAGACGGGAACCCGGCATGGCACACGATTGTGTCTGACCTCCGCACCCGACACCTCACAGCTGCCTCGGCCTTGCTCGAGGGGGCAGCGAAGGACGCTGTGGTCACTGAAATCGAAGAAGGTCTGTCCTACGTGCGGTCCATTTGTGAAGGGCTGCAGCTGCTTCACGAATTCAGCGACCACACCAAGGACGCCTTGGTCAGCATGGGCGAACGGTTGAGTGTGCCGTTGATGCACGCCATGCTCAAGCAGCGTGGCTTCAAGGCAGGCAGGCTCTCGGCCCTGGAGATTGTCGTCACCGACAGCCAATACGGCGCGGCGGTGGTGGATCGCGTGCGCACTGCCGAACACCTTCGTGAAGGCATGGAAGCCTTGGGTGAGTGCGACGTGGTGGTGATGGAAGGTTTTGTGGGACGGGACGACCGGGGCGAGGTCACCACGCTCGGACGCGGTGGCAGCGATTTGACCGCGTCGTTGGTGGCAAGCATGCTCGGCGCCTCCCACATGGAAAAAAGCACCGATGTGCGCGGCATGTTGACCGCAGACCCTCGGGTGGTGCCCTCGGCCAAAATCATCGACAGCATGAGCTACGAGGAGGCCATGGAACTGTGCCACTTTGGGGCCAAAGTCATTTACCCTCCGACGCTGATTCCCCTGCGCGAGGCAGGCATTCCACTTGTCATTCGAAGCACGTTTGACACGGGCTCGACTGGAACGACCATCAGTGCCCATCCGGATCCCGGAACGGGTGTGCGTGGCGTGTCGTCCATTGACGGTATGGCGCTTGTGACTTTGGTCGGCGGCGGCATGGTGGGCATTCCAGGATATTCTCGACGGATGTTCATGGCGTTGTCCATGCGGCAGGTCAACGTGGTGTTGATCACCCAGGGCTCGTCGGAACACAGCATCACGGTCGCGGTTCAGGATGCCGAGGTGGACAAGGCGTTGGAAGCCTTGAACGAAGAATTTGAAAGCGACGTCAAGGTGGGCAAGGTCGAGCCGTTCCGCGTGGAGCGTGGCCTCAGCATCCTCGCCCTTGTGGGGGACGCCATGCATCATCACACGGGGCTCTCTGGCCGGGCCTTCGATGCCTTGGGAAAGAACGGCATCAACATCTACGCCATCGCCCAAGGCTCGACGGAGCGAAACATCAGCATCGTCATTCAGAAGAACGACGTGGCCAAGGCACTTCGGGCACTGCACAGCACGCTGTTCGAGCGTGAGGTGTGCCGCGTGAACCTGTTTTGTGCCGGCGTGGGCAACGTGGGGGGAACCCTGTTGGCCCAAATCCAAAAGGCCCACGACGACCTGCTCTCAGAGCGGGCCATCGACCTGCGTGTGGTGGGCTTGGCGAACTCGAGGCAGTTTGTGCTTGACGCAGAGGGTGTGGCGCTTGATCGGTGGCAAAGTGTACTCGACAAAAACTCCACTCAGGGAGGTTTAAGTAATTTCATATCAAGAATCAAGGATTTGAATCTGGAGAACGCCTTGTTCGTGGACAACACCGCCAGCGAAACGGTGGCGGGGGTCTACGAAGAGGTCCTTCAAGCGTCCATTGGCGTGGTGGCGTCGAACAAAATTGCGGCCGCGGACACGCAAGCGCGCTACGAAGGATTGAAGCGGATCGCACGTGCCAAAAACACCCAATACCGATTTGAAACGAATGTGGGGGCAGGCTTGCCGGTCATCGACACCATTGAGCACCTGGTTCAAAGTGGAGACCGAATCCACCGCATCGATGCCGTGTTGTCCGGGACGCTGAATTACCTGTTCAGTACGTTTGGTCCAGAGTGCGGCTTTGTCGAGAGCGTGAAAGGGGCCATGGACGCAGGATTCACGGAGCCTGATCCGCGCATTGATTTGAGTGGGGTCGACGTGCAGCGCAAGATTTTGATCCTGGCCCGCGAAGCAGGCTACACGATGGAAATGGCCGATGTGGAGAATCCAGGATTCTTGCCTCCGGCGTTGATGGAGGGCAGTGTGGCCGATTTCTTGGACAAGTTGCCCACGGCTGAAGCAGACATGCAATCTCGGTTGGCCCAAGCGGCTTCTGAGGGCTTGCAGCTTCGGTATGTGGCCACCTTTGAATTGAGCGCCTCAGGCGAGCCCACGGCCCGTGTGGGGTTGCAGGCCTTGCCGCCGACCCATGCGTTCTGTCAGCTTCAGGGCTCCGACAACGTGGTCATGTTGCACACGGACCGGTATGTGGACCGTCCACTGGTGATTCAGGGCGCCGGTGCCGGTGCCGACGTGACGGCGATGGGCGTTTTTGCCGACATCATGAGATTTGCCGCGACCCGATGAACCAGGTACCGACATTCTGCCGCGTTTGGGCCCCTGCCACGGTGGCCAACCTCAATGTGGGGTTTGACGCTTTGGGATGTGCCTTGAAGGCGCCCGGTGAATTCATGGAATTCCGCAGGATGTCCCAGCCGGGCGTTCACCTGGTCAACGGCCCCAACACCGCATTGCCGCTCGAGGTCGAAGCCAACGTTGCGGGGAAGGCGGCCGCGTCGCTTTTGAGCGCTTTGGGCAATCCTTTTGGTGTGGAAGTGACGGTGACCAAGTCCATCTTGCCAGGAAGCGGCATTGGATCCAGCGCGGCTTCGGCTGTTGCGGCTGTGGTGGGCATCGATGCGTTGGCCGAGGCAGGCATGCGCCGCGACGAGCTGTTGCCCTTCGCCTTGGATGGCGAAGCGGTGGCGAGTGGGGCGCGTCATGCGGACAATGTGGCGCCCGCTCTGATGGGGGGCATGACGTTGATCGATCCGCAGGGCAAGGTGTGCCCCTTGCCGGTACCTACATCTTGGCACCTTGTGGTCTTGCACCCGCAAGTGGTCATCAAGACCGCCGAATCCCGGGCTGTGTTGCCCGGGGAAGTACCTCTGTCCGATGCCGTGAATCAGGCGGCGTGGTTGGGGCGCTTCGTGCACGACCTGCATGCAGGGAATGAGCTGGAGGCCATGTACGCCTTGGAAGACCTGCTTGTCGGACCCCACCGCGGTGCGTTGATGCCGCATTGGGACGCATGCCAAACCGCAGCCAAGGACGCCGGAGCGCGCGCCGGAGGCATCAGCGGAAGCGGCCCGTCCAGCTTTTGGGTGTGCCGTTCGGCTGAGGAGGCCTCCGAGGTGGGGGCAGCCCTTCAACGTGTCATGTCTGCCCAAGGCATGGACCATCACCTTCACGTGACCACCATTTCAACCCAAGGAGCCCATGTTGTATCACAGTCTCACTGACCGTCAGCTGACCCGCAGCTTCGCCCAAGCGGTGGTGGAAGGGTTGGCGCCTGACAAGGGGTTGTATTATCCAGAGCGGATTCCATCCTTGCTTCAGGAGCTGTGGCTTTCGGAGGAGGATTTGAATCCCTGGGACCTTGGCGCTGCCATGATGGCGCCGCTGGCCGAGGGAGACCTACAGCATGAGGACCTGCTTGACATTTTGAAGGACGTGCTGAACTTTCCTTTGGAGTTGCACGAAGTGGAGGACAACGTCTACGCGCTGGAGTTGTTCCATGGACCCACTCACGCCTTCAAGGATGTGGGCGCGCGTTTCCTGTCGCGTGTGCTGCGTCGGGTCAGCGACAAGCGATTGACCATTTTGGTGGCGACAAGCGGGGACACGGGCAGTGCCGTGGCGCAGGGGTTCTTGAATGTCCCCAACATCGATGTGGTCATTCTCTATCCCCAAGGCCGAATCAGCAAGATCCAAGAGCAACAGCTGACCACAGCAGGGGCCAACATCAAGGCCTTGGAAGTGGAGGGTGCTTTTGACGATTGTCAAGCCATGGTCAAGGCGGCGTTCCTCGACAACGCCTTGCAAGCCGATCGGCCGTTGACGTCGGCCAACAGCATTAACATTGCGCGCTGGATGCCGCAGAGCATCTACTACGCGTGGGCCACCTACTTGCTGGGCCAGCCCGCGCAATTCTGCGTGCCTTCGGGCAACGTGGGGAATTTGGCTGCCGGCGCACTCGCAGCCCAAATGGGCATGCCCCATGCCGGGTTCATCGCCGCCACGAATGCCAACGACGGCCTGGCCTCGTTCCTGCAAGGGGCGTCCTTCGACGCGCGCCCGTCGGTGGCCACATTGAGCAACGCCATGGACGTGGGGGACCCGTCCAACCGTCCGAGGTTGGAAGCCCTGTACTGCGGAGACTTGTCCGCGATGCGGGCCGAGGTCAAGGGCGCCACCCTGGACGATGCAGGAACCATGCGGGTCATGAAGGACGTGCTGGACCGGACGGGCTACGTCATGTGCCCCCACACTGCTGTGGGGTACGCAGGCCTGATGGCCCACCGCAATCCAAACGTGCCTGGCGTGGTGTTGGCCACGGCCCATCCCGCGAAGTTTGGGGAGGTTGTGGTACGCGCCACTGGCCACGTGCCCGACCTGCCTGACCACCTTGCCGAGTGCTTGAACAAGACCAAGGAAGCCAAGGTCATCCCGCCCACGTACGAGGCGCTCAAGCGTTACTTGCTCGCGTAATCCGAGGCCTTCTTCCAAAGGCTCTTCCGTCCAATGCGGGCGGAGATGTAATCCTTTTCCAACGACCATCCCCGAGCCGGGCTGTATTCGCGGCCGTAAAAGATGATTTGGAGGTGGAGCTTGTTCCAGCGTTCCTCGGGGAAGAGCCGCTTGGCATCGCGCTCGGTTTGTTCCACCGACTTGCCGTTGGTGAAGTTCCAGCGGTGCATCAAGCGGTGGATGTGGGTGTCGACGGGAAAAGCCGGCACGCCAAACGCTTGGCTCATCACCACCGCCGCGGTTTTGTGACCCACGCCTGGCAAGGCTTCGAGGGCGTCAAAATCCTGCGGGACGTCGCCGCCGTGCTGCTCGACGAGGATGCGGCTCAGTTCGGAAATGGCGGCACTTTTGCGGGGCGACAATCCGCAGGGACGGATGATTTGGCGGATGTCCTCGACCGATTGCCGCATCATGTCGCGCGGGTTGTCCGCGAGTTCGAACAGGGCAGGGGTGACGGTGTTGACCCTCGCGTCGGTGCACTGCGCCGACAGCAGCACGGCCACGAGCAAGGTGTACGCATCGGTGTGGTCCAGCGGCACGGGCGTTTCTGGGTACAAGGACTCCAGTTCGTCCATGACCCAATGGACGCGGTCCGCTTTGGTCTTCAGTTCAATCATCGGTCGCGTCTGCTTCAGGGTTCACACTTTCCCAAACCAGCGTGGGCAGTTCCCAGTTCAACATTTCGCGCTTTTCAGCGCCAAGGCCTGCCTTGTCGATGCCTTGGATATACACCTCGTTGACTTGGTCGGCAAACTCGTGAAAGAACACGCGGTTGGTCACGCGCCAGGTCGCGCCGCGGCCCGGGACCGGGGCGGATTCGAGGTAGAGGTAGCTGACGTCGAGCTCAATTTCTTTGCCCACCCACGTCCAGGCGAGTATGGAGTCGCCGAGTTGGAGGGTCAGGTTGGCGTCGAGCCAAGCCGCGATGGCCTCATCGGCAGACGGCCATTCCTCGTCGTCCCCAAGCCAAATCTTCACTTCCTCACCCAAGTCGTCGTGGTTTCGCAGGGCCAACTCGAGGTCGTCCGTGAAGACGCGCAAGGTGGTTTGGACGGTTTGCGTTTGGGGGTTCCAACGCATGTCGGTGCGCGAGAAATGAAAGTCATGAAGCTTCGCAAAGCCTGCCAGCGTCATGAGGACAAGGCATCCGACCATGGTCACGCCCAACCTTTTCTCACGACGGAATCGAGCGGTTGTGGATGCTTTCATGGTCTGGGTCGGCTTCACAGGCATGGTGCAAATGTATCTTTCAGGCATGGAAGATGTGTTTGCTCGCGAAGAGGTGGCGGCGTTGAAGGTGCAGGTGAAGTCTGCCAAATCGGTGGTGGTGACCTCGCACCGTTCCCCCGATGGGGACGCCATTGGGTCGTCTTTGGCGCTCAAGCACATGCTCTCTGCGATGGGGGTGTCTTCCACAGTCGTCATGCCGGACGCCTATGCCAAATTCCTGCACTGGATGCCTGGCCAAGACACGGTGCGCTTTCACGATGCCGAGCCTGAAGCGGTGAGCGCCTTGGTCGCGGAGGCGGACATGTTGTTCTGCCTCGACTACAATGCGCCTTCACGGGCCGGAGGATTGGGCGAGGCGGTGAAGCAGGCATGCGACAAGGAGGGAAGTACCGTGGTCATGATCGACCACCACCAAGAGCCTGAGCCGTTTGCGGACGTCATGCTGTCTGACCCCACCACGGGCAGCACCTGTGAGTTGATTTACCGGCTGCTTCAAGCGTGGGACATGGAGGGGATGCTAGACGCTGATATGGCCTCATGCCTTTACTGCGGCCTGATCACCGACACGGGAAGCTTTCGATTCTCGTCCGTGCAGCCCTCAAGCCACGAAATGGCCTCGTCCTTGCTCGCAACGGGCATGGACCACAGCCGCATCCACAGTTTGATCTACGACGCCTGCCGCTTGGAACAGGTTCAGCTCACGGCCTACGCCTTAAGCCAGAAGCTTCAAGTCTTTCCGGAGCACCGCAGCGCCATCATCAGTCTGAGCCTCGAGGAACTCCAGCGTTACAACGCCCAAAAAGGGGATACCGAGGGACTCGTCAACCGTGCCCTGGCCATCGAGGGCATCAACTTCGCCGCCTTCATCAAGGAGGATGTGGACCGCGTCAAGATGAGCCTCCGTTCTCGCGGAACATTCAGCGTCCGGGACGTGGCGGCAGCCCATTTCAATGGGGGAGGCCACCACAACGCTGCGGGTGGCGCATGTGAAGGTGAATCGCTGCAATCGGTCGTAGACCGCATGGTGGCGTTGATTCCGACGTGGTCGGATGGCCTGCAATACGACGACTGAATGGGTCGGCGGCGCGTTTCGTGGGCAGTCTTCGGGGCCATTCTAGTGGCCAGTTGTGTGGAGCCACAACCCCAAACACTCACGCTACCCACAGCTGCCGACCATGAAAAAAAAGTGAGGCAAGCCATGGTGGAGTTCAACGAGGCTCGCTTTCAAGAAGAATGTGCGGCCATCGACTCGGCAGTTGTCAAGACCGGTTTGCCGTTCGACATCTTGCCCGGCGGCGTTTTGCTGCAGCGCGACATCACAGCCCCACGGATGCAGGAAGGGTTGAAGGGGTGGCAGGCGTCACCTGGCGACCGGGTGCAATGGGCTTGGGAAGCGTACACCCTCGGCGGGTCGCTGTTGACCTCTGGGGCAGACGAGTTTGACGTGGAGCGCGGCGCCGTTCCCCGAGCGTTTCACGAAGCGGCCAAATCCCTGGGCCACGATGTGGGAGCCGACGTGTGGTCGCCTTCGGTCTCGGCTTTTGGGGTGCGGGGTGTACCAGAAGAGATCCCACCGTTTACGCCCGTTCGCCTACACGTGCGCCAAACTCGATCGGTTGAAGACACCGCGTGGTGGGGTGCAGTGCAGCGCGGTGTTTTGGACGAAGCTTTTTGGCTCGAGAACGCTGTCCAATCGATGAAAGGGCAGGGGCGGCCTGTCAAAGTGACGGAAGGGGTGTGGGCGCAAATGCATTCTGAGCACAGCAAGCCGCGAGAAGTCGATGAAACGGTCCTTCTTCGTATCCGAACCACCACCCTCGATGGATCTATGAAGCGTGAGACCCAAATGGAATGGCAGGTGGGTACCCAAGACCAGCTCGTTCCGGCGCTCGAGCAGGCACTGGCAAGCGTGCCAACCGCCCAAACCTTGACTGTGTGGTGCACCTCGTCCATGGCCTTCGGCCGCGACGGATCTCCGGAAGCAGGCATTGCCCCTCACACCCCACTCCAGTTTGAGGTCGAGATGGCGCAATGACAATCTGTCGAATACCATGAAGTAAGTATTTCTGAAGACTAACGAGTGGTTTGAGGCGATAAAAGTTTTATCTTTTCTGTCACCTTACTTGATTGTTGTGCTGCTTTCCAAGTCCTTTATCCGCATTCGGAGGCTCGCCCTGCTGTGGTGTCTCGTCCTGATTCCTGTTGCCAAGATGGGGCAATGTGAAGTGGAAGTCAACGAACTTGATTTGGGCAGTGACATAATCACTTGTGAGCCCTCTGTGTTGCTCGATGCTGGAGAAGGATTCGACGCTTACAATTGGAGTACCGGGGAAACGACACAGGCAATTCAGGTCAGCTCTTCAGGCTACTACTCGGTCGAAACTCAAGTCAATTCAAACGTCGTAGTTGGATCTATGTGGTTTGATGGAATAAATGACATTGTCCAGGTGAATGGCTGCACGGATCCCGAGGATTGTACGGGAGAATTGTCTGGTCTTCCCACCGGCAATCAATCCCGGACAATCATGTTTTGGGTGAAACCCCAGGCTGATGGCAACAATTTTGGCAATGTTCTTTCTTACGGGTTAGGTGGCCCAACCTGTGAGACAGGCAATTGCAACAACCAAAGATTCTCTGTGGCAATTAGCAAGTGGGGGGGGTACAACAAAGTGTCTGTGATTGGTCAAGGCAACGATTATCATTCCAATCACTTATTTGGGAATGATACATGGACTCACGTGGCCGTTGTTTATGATGCAGCAACGTCGTATCTCCGTATTTATGTCGATGGGCAGTTGACAAATACGTCCTACAAATCCTACAATACCGCATCAAATACTCACTTGTTTATTGGAAAAAACACCCAGGATAGGCCTGATGAGTATTTCAAAGGTGCACTTGCCCATGTTCAGCTTCGTAACGTGGCTCTAGACGCAAACGCGATCAGCAATCATATGAGCTGCGCACTTGACCAAACGGGAGGTGGATTGGTTGGCAATTGGCTTCTGAATGAGGCTTGGGGAGGCAATGGAATGGGAGTTTTAGACTGGTCAGGAAATAACGATTGTGGAGTCAATTCTGGAGCCGTGATTCAATCGGATGGTGTGTCGAGCTCTTGTGGATCAACCATTCAGCAAGATGGATTGTACATTGAATTCACAACGCCAGATGCCCTTGGCGTTTGTGGGGGTGGTTGCACCATTGATTCTGACGATGACGGTATTTGCGACTGCGATGCTTCTTGGACATGTGGCAATCCCTATCAATACCAAGGTTATTCTTACTCTACGGTGGCCATAGGCGATCAATGTTGGTTTGCGGAGAACCTCAGGAACCAGGCATATGCAAACGGCGACCTGATTCAAGCCAATTGGAGCGATGCAGATTGGGCATACCCTTACGATGCCAATGACAATGCTATTGGCGGGTCAAGGGTCTACGGGGAGTCTGACAGCTGCTCATCCTACTTAGACGATTTTGACGTTTGTGAATCGCCGGAACTGGCTCTTGAGGCGTACGGTCGCCTGTACAACTGGCACGCCGTCAACGATTCTCGCAATCTTTGTCCCAGCGGCTGGTATGTGCCTTCGTCGGACGATTGGATTTCGTTGGTTGACCTCTTTGGTGGGATCAATAGCGCGGCTCCTTCGTTGAGAAGTTCTACGGGGTGGTACGGCAATACTGGCACGAATACCTCTGGATTTTCTGCCTTACCCGGTGGCAGTGTAACTCCAGAGAGTGTCTTCAATCACTCGGGTACCCAGGGTGCCTGGTGGACCTCCACTTGGAATTCTCAAGTTCCAAGTGGAGTGGGGTGCGATTCGTGCCCGGAATTTCGATCGACTACATGGCATGGGGACAGATTTGGCAATTGGTGGTTGCCACCAGAATATGGATGTTCTGTGCGTTGTGTCCAGTCTCAAGATATGGCCGGACCTGAGGATGGGTGCAACTGCTCAGAAATTCCAGAGGGCGACTGCGACTGCGATGGCAATCAGCTTGATGCGATTGGCGTATGTGATGGTGCTTGCATGTTTGACTTGGACAGCGACGGCATCTGTGACGACGCAGACGATTGTGTTGGCACTTATGATGCATGCGGTGTGTGCAACGGCCTAGGCGAGATTTATGAGTGTGGCTGTACTGATATACTTGAGGGTGATTGCGACTGCGATGGCAACCAGCTAGATGCCGTCGGTGTGTGCGGTGGTGGGTGCACCATTGATCTCAATCATGACGGTATTTGCGACTGCGACCCTGACCCTTGGGTGTGTGGAGCTCCATTCGAATACCATGGGGATTTGTATGCAACGGTTGACATCGACGGCCAATGCTGGTTTGCGGAGAACCTCAGGAACTCGAACTATGCGAATGGAGATGTTATTCCATCCAATTTGGGTCTTGCGGAAATGCAAAACACTACACAGGGGTGGACGGCTGTTTATGGGCAGACAGAGTTGGGAGGGGATGTTACAGAATGTTCGTCCAATACCCCTGATTTCGATGCCTGCCAGTGGGAGTTGGCTCTTCAAGAGTACGGTCGATTGTACAATTGGTATGCCGGGGTTGATGCCCGAGGTCTTTGTCCCAGTGGTTGGCATGTGCCCACTGATTTGGAGTGGAATGTTTTGACAGACCATTTTGGCGGCATGTCCGTTGCAGGCGTCGCATTGAAAGCTGAAACAGGATTTTCGAATGATGGTGGTGGTACAAACTCATCTGGATTTTCAGGATTGCCTGGTGGCCATCGCAATCATGTTGGAAACTATGGTGGATCGGGTGATTTTGGGGGTTGGTGGCTCGCTTCTGACAATGGATGGCAAGGCCATATGAGATCTGTTTTTTCAGGATCAGATGAAGTGGGCACTTACACCCACCAACATAAATGGCGAGGGAAATCCATTCGTTGTATCCAGTCTCAAGATGTCGCAGATTCTCAAGGTGGTTGTAGCTGCGCTGATATTCCAGCGAGCGACTGCGACTGCGATGGCCACCAGCTCGACGTATTGGAAGTGTGTGGTGGATCATGCACCTCTGACGCTGACGGCGATGGGGTGTGCGACGATATTGACGAATGCGTTGGTTCCTTCGATGAGTGCGGCATCTGCAACGGCCCAGGTGTGATATACGACTGCGGATGTGACGTGATTCCAGCAGGGGATTGCGACTGCGATGGCAACCAGCTTGATGCTTTAGGCCTCTGCGGTGGTGGCTGTGTGATTGACTTGGACCAAGATGGCATCTGCGACACTGAAGACGAATGCGTTGGTGTCCTTGATGCGTGTGGTATTTGCAACGGTCCTGGTGCGATTTACGACTGCGGCTGCGATGCGATACCAGCAGGTAATTGTGACTGCGATGGCAACCAGCTAGATGCCTTGGGTGTCTGTGGCGGCGAATGCAACTCAGATACCGATGGCGATGAAGTTTGTGATGACGTTGACGATTGTATTGGCATCTTTGATGAATGCGGCATCTGCAATGGTCCTGGCGCGATTTATGACTGCGGTTGTGAGGCGATTGCAGCAGGGGATTGCGACTGCGATGGCAATCAGCTTGATGCCTTAAATATTTGTGGAGGATTGTGCGCCTCAGACATCGATGGTGATGGTGTTTGCGACGACATAGACCCATGCATCGGCGAGTTAGACGCCTGTGGTGTTTGCAATGGTCCAGGCCCCATTTACTCATGTGGATGTACGGAGGATGCCTCACCGCCCACATTTATTTCAATTCCTCAGGATTACACGTTAGAATGCTCTGACGACCTCGTCTTGGGCGATGCTACTGCTTCAGACAGCTGCGGTGAGGTGACAATCGAAGTGTCTAGCGAGACGATCGCTGGTGACGCTGCAGGCAACTACACAGTTGTACGCACGTTCACTGCGACGGATGATGCAGGTAACAGCACATCTGCTACTCAGACGATCACTGTCCAGGATACGACAGCACCTGAGTTCACGAGCGTCCCTGCGGACTACACTTCTGAGTGCTCTGACGACCTCATCTTGGATGACGCTACTGCCTCAGACAACTGCGGTGAGGTGACAATTGAAGTGTCTAGCGAGACCATCGCTGGTGACGCTTCAGGCAACTACACGGTTGTCCGCACGTTCACTGCGACGGACGATGCTGGCAACAGCACGTCTGCTACCCAGACGATCACCGTTCAGGACACGACAGCACCTGAGTTCACGAGCGTTCCTGCCGACTACACGTCTGAGTGCTCTGACGACCTCATCTTGGATGACGCTACTGCCTCAGACAACTGCGGTGAGGTGACGATTGAAGTGAGCAGCGAGACCATCGCTGGTGACGCCGCTGGCAACTACACAGTTGTTCGCACGTTCACTGCGACGGATGATGCTGGCAACAGCACGTCTGCTACCCAGACAATCACTGTTCAGGACACGACAGCACCTGAGTTCACGAGCGTCCCTGCGGACTACACTTCTGAGTGCTCTGACGACCTCATCTTGGATGATGCTAATGCCTCAGACAACTGCGGTGAGGTGACAATTGAAGTGAGCAGCGAGACCATCGCTGGTGATGCTGCAGGCAACTACACAGTTGTTCGCACGTTCACTGCGACGGATGATGCTGGCAACAGCACATCTGCTACCCAGACAATCACTGTTCAGGACACTACGGCTCCTGAGTTGACTATCCCAGCGGACTACACGTCCGAGTGTTCTGATGAGCTCGTCATGGACGCCGCCTCTGCATCAGACAACTGCGGTGAGGTGACAATTGAAGTGTCTAGCGAGACTATCGCTGGTGACGCTATAGGCAACTACATAGTTGTACGCACGTTCACTGCGACGGATGATGCAGGTAACAGCACATCTGCTACTCAGACAATCACTGTTCAGGATACGACAGCCCCTGAGTTCACGAGCGTTCCTGCGGACTACACTTCTGAGTGCTCTGACGACCTCATCTTGGATGATGCTACTGCTTCCGACAACTGCGGTGAGGTGACGATTGAAGTGTCTAGCGAGACGATCGCTGGTGACGCTGCAGGCAACTACACTGTTGTTCGCACGTTCACTGCGACGGACGATGCTGGCAACAGCACGTCTGCCACCCAGACGATTACGGTTGAGGATACGACCGCCCCAGAGTTTGAATACGTTTCCGAGGATTTCATTGTTCACTGTTCGTTTGGATGGGAAGACATTCCTGAGGTCGTTGTTTTTGACGGATGTGGTGAAGTTGATGTTTCAATTGACTTAGACACTATAGATGTGGAACAGAGCGATGAAACAGAAATCATCATTGTCTATTCCGCGATGGATGAGGCTGGTAACATATCACTTGACACTTGTCAGGTGACAATCGAATTTCTTGACATCGATGGAGACAACATCTGTGACTTGGGAGATGATTGCGTCCTGCAAACCAGCCAGATCACGGCCCCTCCTGGAATGAACCAATCGCTCCAAGGCCAAAGACTCGAAGTCCCCGCGGATATCAGAAATGTTGAAATTTCTTTGATGGTTTGCTCGTCATCTGACTTTGAGATGTCACTGAAGACCTTGCCCACATCGTCGACGGACTTATCCTTCTTAGAAACACAACATTGGACGGAGGGGGCACTGTTGGCAAGTGCAAGTCAGGAGAGTCAGAGTGCTGAAAATGTCGATTTTTGCAACACGCAATATTTTGGAACGTCGTTTTATAATGAGGTGACCTTCCATTTTGACTCTCTGGTACTGCAAGAGAATGGAAGATACGTCCTTGAAATCGAGCAAGGATTCGTTTTGAATTCGTGGGATGGAATGGATACACCAGGGGCTTTTGTAGGGGAAGGAGAGGTCAATGCCAACATCTGGCACCGACTGTCTGGATGCACTGTGGAAGGGCTCTCGTTTGGTTGTACAGATTCGACAGCCTGCAACTTTCTTGAAGAGGCAGAATTTGAAAATGGAGGATGTGTCTATTCTTCATCAGGTTTTGATTGCAATGGAAATTGCTTGCTGGACCTCAACGCCAATGGCATCTGTGATCCGGAAGAAATTGTTGGATGCGATGATTCACTTGCAGTGAATTTCAACCCATTGGTGAACGTGGTGGATTTAGAATCGTGTATTTACGATTCGTGCCAGATGATTTACGGTGCTGGTGCATACACTTCCGCTTGTGGCTGGTGTGTCGGTGGTGAAGCTCCACAAAATGAGGAAACTTGTCAAGGCGTCTGCGTATCGCCCACCAGTCTTCAGCACATGCCTTCTGGGGGGCTAGAGTTCGCAGGGATACAAGGCCAACACGTCTCCATTGATTCCGATCAAACATTGATGGCGATGAGATTGAAACTTTGTCCATCACAAACACAACAGGTTAACCTTCGTGGGGCTCACGAAAGTGACTGGAATGATGGTTCAATTGTCTCTTCTTCCACAGTTGGCATGGGCAGCATTCCTTGCGCATCGGAAGCCATGTACGAGTGGGTTCATGTGCCATTGACATCCCCTGTCTCACTCAATGCGGGTGATGAACTTGTCATTGAAATTGTTGACGGCTTTGCTCTAGGGCAATACCCGGGCAGTTATGCTGCGAGTGACGCAATTTGGGGTGGAAGTACTGCGGGCAATTTGGACATGTACTTTGACCTTGTTTTCTGCAATGGTGTGGGTGGTTGTACAGACGAGTCGGCGTGCAATTTTGACGCCATTGCTGAGTTCGATGATGGGTCTTGTTTGTACTTGGATGCTTTGGATGTGTGCGGTGGCGACTGTGAATATGATTTGGATTCAGATGGCATTTGCGACGATTCTGACGAATGCGTTGGTATCCTCGACATCTGCGGCATCTGCAACGGCCCAGGCGCGATTTACGACTGCGGCTGCGATGCGATCCCGGCAGGAGATTGCGATTGTGATGGCAATCAACTTGACGCTTTGGGTGTGTGTGGCGGATCATGCACTTCCGACGCTGATGGCGATGGTGTGTGCGACGACGTTGATGATTGCGTTGGTGCCCTCGACGCTTGCGACATTTGCAACGGCCCAGGTGCGGTCTACCACTGTGGCTGCGATGCGATCCCGGCAGGAGATTGCGATTGTGATGGCAACCAGCTTGATGCGTTAGGTATTTGTGGAGGAGGTTGTGTGATTGACCTTGACCAAGACGGCATCTGCGACGATGCTGACGACTGCGTTGGAGTCCTCGACGACTGCGGCACCTGCAACGGCCCAGGCGCGATATACGACTGCGGTTGCACTGCAATTCCAGCAGGGGACTGCGATTGCGATGGCAACCAGCTCGATGCTTTGGGCGTCTGTGGCGGCGATTGCTCAATTGATGCAGATCAAGACGACATCTGCGATGACGTTGACGACTGTGTTGGAGTCCTCGATGACTGCGGCATCTGCAACGGCCCAGGCGCGATCTACGACTGTGGCTGCACTGTAATCCCAGCAGGGGACTGTGATTGCCTTGGAAATCAGTTTGACATTGTTGGTGTTTGTGGAGGTGATTGCGTGCTTGACCTTGACCAAGACGGCATCTGCGACGACGTTGACGACTGTGTTGGAGTCCTCGATGAGTGCGGTATCTGCAACGGCCCAGGTGCGATCTACGACTGCGGCTGCACTGCAATCCCAGCAGGGGACTGCGACTGTGACGGCAATCAGCTTGATGCGTTAGGTATTTGTGGAGGAGGCTGTGTGATTGACCTTGACCAAGACGGCATTTGCGACGATGCTGACGACTGTGTTGGCGCCCTCGATGACTGCGGCATCTGCAACGGCCCTGGCGCGATCTACGACTGCGGTTGCACTGCGATTCCAGCAGGGGATTGCGATTGCGATGGCAATCAACTTGACGCTTTGGCTGTGTGTGGCGGTTCATGCACTTCCGACGCCGACGGCGATGGGGTGTGCGACGACGTTGACGA
>Ga0163109_10000394_pt1 | contig 35328 bp, 42 predicted proteins | sample CRUFie1St13metaG_FD_108704 | JGI IMG/M metagenome (GOLD analysis project Ga0163109, IMG submission 108704) | Marine microbial communities from the Costa Rica Dome - CRUD Field 142mm St13 metaG | ecosystem: Environmental > Aquatic > Marine > Oceanic > Photic zone | place: Costa Rica: the Eastern...
AAGTAACTACAACTCAACAGTTTCAGACAAGAAACCTTGGTGATAAGACAACCACCAAAAAAGTTTATATGCCTGTCCCTTACAATATGAGATTTGAGTTGGCAATCATGGCGAAGAAGAATGATGATTGTTTGCAGATCATCGAACAGATTCTTCCATATTTTCAACCAGCATATACAATGACTGTAAATCTTATCTCTGATATTGGAGAAAAAAGAGATATACCAGTGATTTTAGATGGAATCACCATGAGAGATGATTATGATGGAGATTTTAATCAAAGAAGAGTTTTATACTACACTCTTTCATTTACAGCTAAAACTTATCTCTTCGGTCCTGTTGCTTCTGCAAGTGGCATTATTAAGAAGGCAACTATCGATTACATGACTGGGATTGATGCAAATCAAGCAAGGAGAGAGCAGCGTTATAGTGTCACTCCTCGTGCTGTTCGTGATTACAACGTTGATCAAACCACAACGTTTACAGAGAATGTAACCAAGACAGAAACTATTATTGATGTAAGTAGTGTTAATGGTCTTACTGAAAACTCATTCATTAATGTTGATGGCGAACAAATGCGTATCAAGAAGATTGATGGCACAAAGATTGTTGTAGAAAGAGGCAAAGATGGAACCGAAGCAATCGAGCACGGTGTAGGTTCTTATGTCAACGTTGTTAATACTGATGATGATGTATTGATTGAAGTTGGAGATGATTTTGGATTCAATGAAACATTGTCGTTCTTCCAGGACTTTAAAGAATATAGTCCATCTCAAGATGAGGATATCTGATGAAAACTGATAAACTTGACGAAGTGTTTAATGTAAGTCCTGCAGAAATTGTAGAGACTAATGTCGAAGAACCTGCTATTATTAAAGAGTTAAAATCAGAAAAAACAGAAGTACAAAAAGACTATGAATATACCAGAGGGAACTTATACTCTCTGATTGAAAAGGGACAAGAAGCAGTAAATGGTATTCTTGAACTGGCACAAGAAAGTGAAATGCCAAGAGCATATGAAGTCGCTGGTCAACTAATAAAAAATGTTGCTGATGCGACAGATAAGTTAATAGATCTTCAGAAAAAGTTAAAAGATATTGAGGAAGAATCACCAAAAGGACCAACAAATGTAACAAACGCCTTGTTTGTTGGTTCTACAGCAGAGCTTCAAAAACTCTTAAAATCTAAGGACCTAAATAATCAATAAAACCATAGCTCATGGCAGCGAGATCAGTTAATCTAACAGTAGAACAGGGAACTGATTTTACGACTACATTTACTATCAAAAACCCCGATGGTACAGTGTTACCATTGACTGGTTATACTGCTACTGGAAAACTTGCAAAGCATCCATCTGCTTCTTCAACTACATCTTTTAGCGTTTCCATAACTGCAGCATCTGGAAAAGTTACCTTAACATTAACAAACTCAGTAACTGCAGATTTAGAACCTGGAAGATATTATTATGATGTTGTGATTGAAAGTTCTGGTGGATCAATAACGAGAGTTATTGAAGGTATGGTTTTAGTCACTGCTGGGCTTGCTTCCTAATGCCAGATTACGAAATCAGTCTAGATACTTCATCATTAGATATCGTCTTAGACAAGGATAGTTCTCTTGTCGAAGGTGGTAATCAATTTGATGCAACTCTATCCGAAACAGAAGTGGCAAACAAATTTACAGACCTAACTGATGTAAACATCAATCAAAACAACCTTGATGGCACAAGAACAAACTTTGTCGTTGTTTATGATAATACAGTTGGCGCATTTAAGTTAGTTGACCCCGATCAAGTTCTCATTGCAGCAGCATCCACTGTTAGTAATGTTGGATATGTTGGTCTTCCAACAGCATTCCTTAACACCCTAGATAGCAATCTTGATCAAAAAATTGACCTTGATGGTGGATCTTTTTAGTATATACCTTACTTCATGTTATAAAATCAATAAATACTACTAAAAGGTAAAGTATAGAAATGGCATCTCCAGTTCTACAGATAAAAAGAGGTTTATTAGCAAACCTTCCTGCCCTGAGAGCGGGTGAGCCTGGTTTTGCAACCGACAGTTCAGACTTCTTCATTGGTCTAACCTCACAATCGGCAAATAACAAGTTTTTTGGTTCTTCTCGATATTGGACCAAAGAAACAACCACCGCTGGTAGTGCGGTTCGCATGGTTGAGGGAACCGATAACGGTGCAAACTATGTTGCTCTGAAATCTCCAGATACGGTTGCATCAAATGTGACCTATACTCTACCAGGAGCACATGGTGCTAACGGAACAGTTCTAACTCAAGACGGGAGTGGAGGTTTAAGTTGGACTGCTGGATCCGTTAACGCAACATTCTCTGGTATTTCATCCTTTACAGACACAACAGATTCAACAAGCACAGGAAACGGTGCTATCATCGTTTCTGGTGGTATGGGTATTGCCAAAAATGTCAATGTTGGGGCAGCACTTTCTGCTGGCGGCAATGTAACCTTAACTGGCATCACAACCATTGTATCTACGGCAGATATTGCTCTTCAAGTTGAGGGTGGTGTAGATATTGATAAGAACGTCAATATTGCAGGTAGCGAATATATTGGGGCAGATCTTTTTGTTGCTGGTATTTCAACTTTTGTAGGTACAGTAACTTTCCAAGGTGGAACACTCAACCTTGGTGATGCCAATACCGATGATATTAACGTTGCTGGTGAGTTTATCTCCAGTCTCGTTCCAAATGATAATAACGAGTATGATTTAGGTGCTGCTTCAAAGGCGTGGAGAAACGTTAACGCAGCTGGAGTTGGCACATTCTCTGCTGGTGCTGTTGCTGATGCTATTCAGATTGGTATCACCGCTGCTGCAGAAATCGATACCTCTGCTGGAGATTTAACTCTTGACTCTGCTGGTGGTCAGGTAATCGTTGATGATAAGTTAAGTGTTGCTGGTATTGCAACTCTGACTTCTGGTGCAAAGGTCAACAATATTCAAGTTGGTATTACATCTGCTGGAGAGATTGATACTTCAAGTGGAGATCTGATTCTTGATTCTGCAGGTGGAGACGTATTCGTTGAAGATAATCTTCACGTTGTTGGATCTCTATTTGCTACAGGTGCAATCACTCAAGCATCTGGGGAAGCAACTTTCGCTTCTGCAACTGTAAGTGATCTTACTGCTGGAAGAGTAGTTCTTGCAGGCACTTCTGGTGCTTTGACTAATGATGCAAACCTCACATATAGCGATGATGGTCTGACAGTTGGTGCAGGTGGTATCAATGTCACTGGCGTTTCAACATTCTCTGCAGCGGTTGTTGTTGGGGGTGACCTGAGAGTTAATGGTAATGACCTGCAGGCATCTGATGGAAATACCAACATCACGATGACCTCTAACACTTTGACCACCGTTGCTGGTGATCTCAAAGTTAGTGGTAATGACATTCAGGCATCGGATGGAAATGCAAACATCACGATGACATCCAACACGTTAACCGCTTTTGCGGGTGACATTCAAGTTGGTGGTAACGACATTAAAGCAAGTGATGGTACAACCGCGATTACTGTTACCACTGATGGTGGTGCTAGTGTCGCACAAAACCTCACTGTTACTGGAAACCTCTTTGTTAACGGTTCAACAACTCAGGTTAACACAACTTCTCTGACAGTTGAAGACGCTCTGATTGAAGTTGGAATGGTTGACGGTAGTGTCCCTGGTTCTGACCTCGACAAAGACCTTGGTCTTCTCCTTAACTATTACAGTGGATCTGCCAAGAAAGCAGCGGTCTATTGGGATGATTCAGTTAGCAGAATCGTAGTTGCTTCAGAGGTTTCAGAATCCTCAAATGTTCTGACTCCCACCACGTATGCAGATTTTGAAATCGGTTCACTTTATGTTAATGACTGTGCTGGAGGATCTCAAGTCATTTCATGTAGTGGTGATACAAGAAACTTAGAAAATATCACAATCGATGCTGGATCATTCTGATCTAACTAACTAAACTCTAAATATAAGGGTGGAGAAATCCACCCTTTTTTATTAGGCATATGAAATGAATGAACAAGATCTTCAGTATTTGTTGAAAGCATATCAAGAAAAATCATTTGATTTCTTCACTCAGATTGTTGCTCTACAGGCAAAGGTTAACAAGATAACTGATGTTAATGCTGAGCTTGGCAAAAGAGTTCAAGAACAACAAGAGGAAATCAAAAAACTAGAGACAAGATTATCTCGGAGAAAGTCAAATGAAACCTCTTAAAATAGTTGCCATTACCATAGGTGGATTGATTGGAGTTGCTCATATAGGACTTCTTGGTTATGTTCTGAGACCACAGCAATCAGTACAACAACCACCCGCTTTTAATATCCCTAACGGTCCTTACTCTTCTTATAAAATTAAAGCAGGTAAAGATGGATATGAAATTGAATTTAGAGCAGATGATCCTAAAGTTCTAGAGTCAACTAGAACTCTTGATCTTGATAAGGAAAAGAGAGGACTATTTGGTGGTGGTAGAGAACAACGTACAGAGTATCGTAATGATCAATACACCAGAGAAGGTGTTAGAAATATTGGAGGTGCAACTAATGAAGAGGGAAAGTCTGCAAAAGACATAGAGTGCATCGTGGCGGACGCTGGAGCACGATCACAAGGTGCGATGGCAGGTAGTGCTATTGCTGCTGGAGTCGCTGTTCCTGCCGTTGCTAGCATTCCCTACGTGGGTTGGTTAGCAGGTGGTTGGGCATTATTACTAGGTCAGCAAGCAGGATCTGCTATTGGATCTCAAGTTGGGTCAGTATTTAACGACTGCTAAATAAAGAATAGGTCTGATTTATAGACAATGAAGTGCAAACCAGGATATTATTATTGCCACACTGACGAAAAGTGCAAACCAATTTCTAAGGGTATGAAAATGACCGCTAGATTTAGCGGCAATGGAAAAGAACCTACAGAAGTTGCCAATGGCACTCCAGTTGAAAATGGCGAAACCTCCAGTGGTAATGGTAATGGTGGAAACGGTAATGGTGGAAACGGTAATGGTGGAAACGGAATGTCCGAAGAAACCAAAAAAGATCATGAATACTCCATGGCACGTTCAGAGCTAAAAACAGTTATGAATGCTGCAAAACGTCTTAATAAGAAGATGGGTAAAAAAGGAGAGGGTGAACTCAAATCATGGGTTCAATCAAAAATTACCAAAGCAGCAGACTATATTGACACTGCGGCAGACTATGTGACGAATGAAGAGACTGTCGATGAAGGAACTCTTCATAAGTGGTTCAAAGGATCCAAGTCTAAAGATGGTAAAGGTGGTTGGGTAAATGTTGTAACAGGTGGAACCTGTGCAAGTGATGAACCTGGTGAAGGAACTCCTAAGTGCGTTTCTTCTGCAAAGAGAGCAAGCATGTCAAAAGCAGAGAGACTTTCTGCTGCTAGAAGAAAGAAGAAAGCAGATCCAGGTCAGCAACAAAAATCTGGTGCGGCAAAACCAACATACGTTTCTACAGATCCCAAAAAGAAAATGAAGGAATCAAAAGAGCATCCTAAGAATGTAAAAGGAATTGCTAAAGAATTAGACAAAGCAGTTGAAATGCATAAGAGTCAAGCAAAGAGACTCAGAAAAGCAGGAGTCAGTGAGGAGACTGTTGCAGAAGCAAAAGATAAGAAAGGTAAGGGTAGTGGCAAGAAAGACGCTTGTTATCATAAGGTCAAGTCTCGTTATTCTGTCTGGCCTTCTGCTTATGCTTCAGGTGCTCTCGTAAAGTGCCGTAAGAAGGGTGCTGCTAACTGGGGCAACAGCACAAAGAAAGAAGAGATTGATATGTGTTCTCATACCAAGAAAGGAAAGGAATGCCCAGTTCATGGTAAAGAGTTGTGCCCAGACAAACCAATGGACGAGGCGAAAAAGTGTTGGCCTGGTTATGAGAAGAAAGGCACCAAGATGATGTTTGGTAAGCGTTATAATAACTGTGTTAAGAAAGAAGAATATTCTGATTGGAGATCTGAACTCACAGAAAAAAACATTGAACTTACTGATGCATATGGGAATACATTTGCAACAATCGTTGACGTTGTAAAACCAGAACCAATCAAGGCAGTAAAGTCAGCTGTTGAGTATGACACTTATGATATTGATCAGATGATTGAGACAAACGAATCTGTACCAGTTGAGGAAGCAGTTCGTATTCCTGCAAAGACTGGCAACATTATTCTGGTAACTCTTTCCTGGAGAGGGAAGTTCTATATGATCAAGATGTTCTTCCCTCAGATCTCTAAACCAAGTAGAAGTGATGTTCAACTTCAGATTGATAAGGTTTATCCTGGTGCAAAGGTTAACTCTTACTACATCTCTGAAGTAAAACCAGGTGAGCAGTTCTTACAGACCGAAGACTGGCAGAAAAAGTCTGGTAAGAATCCAGAAGGTGGATTAAATGAAAAGGGCAGAAAGTCTTATGAAAGACAAAACCCAGGAAGTGATCTCAAGAGACCTTCAAAGAAAGTTGGTAACAAGAGACGTGCATCATTCTGTGCAAGAATGAAAGGTATGAAGAAAAAACTGACCTCTGCAAAGACTGCTAACGATCCTGATAGCAGAATCAATAAATCATTAAGAGCTTGGAACTGCTGATTAAACTATGCCTGATAATGGACTTTACCTTGGAAACCCGAATCTAAAAAAAGCAAATACAGCGATTGAGTTCACAGAAGAACAAATCGTTGAGTTTGTTAAATGCAAGCAAGACCCTGTATACTTTGCACAAAAGTATGTCAAGATTGTCACTCTTGACCATGGATTACAACCATTCAAAATGTATCCTTTCCAGGAGAAGTTGATTCGTAACTTCCATGATCACAGATTTAATATCTGTAAAATGCCAAGACAGACTGGTAAGTCTACAACTTGTGTATCATATTTACTTCACTATGCTGTATTTAATGATAATATTAACATCGCGATCCTGGCAAACAAAGCATCAACTGCAAGAGATCTTCTCGGTAGGTTGCAACTTGCCTATGAGAACTTGCCTAAGTGGATGCAGCAGGGTATCTTATCATGGAATAAAGGTTCTTTGGAGTTAGAAAATGGCAGTAAAATATTGGCAGCTTCTACATCTGCGAGTGCTGTCCGAGGTGGTTCCTATAATGTCATCTTCCTCGACGAGTTCGCGTTTATTCCAAACCATATCGCAGACCAATTCTTTGCATCTGTTTATCCTACTATTTCTTCTGGTAAAAGCACAAAAGTAATCATTGTCTCAACGCCACATGGCATGAATCATTTCTATCGCATGTGGCATGATGCAGAGAAAGGATCAAATGAATATGTTCCGACTGATGTTCACTGGTCAGAAGTTCCTGGAAGAGATGCTGAATGGAAACGTCAGACTATTGCCAACACATCAGATCAACAGTTCAAAGTTGAGTTTGAGTGTGAGTTTCTAGGATCTGTTGATACCTTGATTGCTCCTAGTAAGTTACGAGCCATGATCTATGAAGATCCAAAAACTAGAAATGCTGGTCTAGATGTTTACTTTGAACCAGAAAGGGATCATGATTATGTTGTAACTGTTGACGTTGCTAGAGGTGTTGGTGGTGACTACTCCGCCTTTGTTGTTGTAGATATTACCAACTTCCCACATAAGTTAGTAGCAAAATATAGAAACAATGAGATAAAACCAATGCTCTTCCCTAATGTAATCTGGGAAGTAGCAAAGTCATATAACGGCGCTTTTGTTCTATGTGAGGTCAATGATGTTGGAGATCAGGTAGCATCTATTTTAAACTATGATCTTGAATATCAGAATCTACTGATGTGTTCTATGAGAGGTCGAGCAGGACAGATTGTTGGTCAAGGATTCTCTGGTAAGAAGACCCAACTTGGGGTCAAGATGTCCAAGACTGTCAAAAAGGTTGGTTCTCTAAATCTGAAGGCGATTATTGAAGAAGATAAGTTGTTGATGAAAGACTATGAGGTTCTTTCAGAGTTGACTACTTTTATTCAAAAGAATAACTCGTTTGAGGCAGAGGAAGGGTGTAATGATGACCTTGCAATGTGCTTGGTGATTTATGCTTGGTTGGTTCAACAAGATTACTTTAAGGAACTTACTGATCAGGACGTAAGAAAGAGATTATACGAAGAGCAAAGAGATCAGATTGAACAAGATATGGCACCATTTGGATTTATTTCTGATGGTCTAGATAATGATAGTTTTGTTGATGGTGATGGGGATAGATGGTTTACTGATGAATATGGTGATAGATCATATATGTGGGACTATATGTAATGGATACCAAACGTCAAGTCATAAACCTAATAAAGATTGTCATCTTATTCCAGTTAGGAATAGTGGGTGTAACTATAGTTGGATGTTTCCTTCCTATGGTCAATAAATGTGACTCTGATACTAAACAGCATATTGCTAATATGATGACTGTTATTACAACTTCCACCTTTGCATTGTATGCAGCAGAAAAATGATGTTTGATGATGACCTAGACGGTCAGATAAAACTAGGACATCTCCTTCTTAGTGATAGGAAGTGTAGAACTTGTGGTCAAACTAAGAACCTAATAGAATCTTTTTACAGAACAAGAAAAGATAGGGGTGCAGTTGCCTCTTCATACTCATATGAATGCAAAGAGTGTACCATAAAAAGAGTTGCTAAGAAAAGGGAAGAGAAGGTAGTTGATGTATACCCAGATTGGTAGTTCACGTCATGTTTCCCCGTTTAAAGTTTGGATTTTAATAAATATTTTTTAGATAATCTGAATCCTGGAGACAATCATGGCAACTCCTCAATTATCCCCTGGAGTATTAACGAGGGAAGTTGACTTAACCGTAGGAAGAGCGGATAATGTTCTTGATAACATTGGCGCAATTGCTGGCCCTTTTTCACAAGGTGCCGTTGAAGAGGTAATCGACATTACTACAGAGGCAGAACTGATCAAGTTTTTTGGTAAGCCTCTTTCCACTGATGCTCAATATGAGTACTGGATGACCGCATCATCATTTCTTTCATATGGTGGAGTTCTGAAAGTTGTTAGAGCAAACGATGCCGATTTAAAAACAGCAAATGCTGGTGTGGGTATTGCTTCTACAAGCATTAATATTAAAAACAAAGACGACTATGAAATAAACTTTGAAGACGACAGCGTACAGTTCTACACCGCTGCAAGAAATCCTGGTTCATGGGCAGACTCACTGAAAGTTTGTCAGATTGACGACTTTGCGGACCAGAGACTGTTCTTCAACACCACTAACCTCAGTGGTATCGGAATGACCGTTGGTTTTGCTGTTACTGCAAACATCACAAGTGGTACAGCACTGATTGGTGTTGGTACAACTGCATCAACAAACGCAATCCTTAAGGGTGTTATTGTTGGCGTTAATACTAACTCAACAGATGGATCTAAGTCAAGTGTTGACGTTAGAGTCACTGAGAGAATTCTTGCTGTTGGCGGTGGAACGACATTTGAGTCGATCTCATACGCAGAAAATGATCCAACCAGATCATTTACTCTGAGTGGTGCAAGCAGCGAAGTAACAATCAATGTTACTAACACTGCTGGTGCAGCAGTTGCGATCCAAACTTCATCAACCATCCAAGACTGGTATGATCAGCAAACATTGGGTCTGACAAATACCACTCTCTTCTGGAAGACACTGGCACCAAAACCAGTTACAAACAGCTATGTTTCTGACCGTGATGGTAAGAATGATGGTATTCACATTGCAGTTGTTGACGACCTTGGAGAAATCAGTGGAGTCACTGGCAACATTCTCGAAACTCATCTGAACCTTTCTAAGGCATCTGATGCAGTAAGAGATCAGGCAGCAATCTACTTTAAAGACTACATCCGCGATCGTTCCGAATACATTTTCTACGGACGTAATCAATCATCTGCATATCAAGCACAAGTTGGTGGAGTTCCACAAATCTATCCAACTCACTCTGGATTTACAACCACAGGAACCTACACTGGAGTATCACTCGCAGATGGTCTGTGGGGTCAACCTGCTCAAGACAAAACATTCACAGTTGTTGGTAACAAGACCTTCACTTTAGAAGGTGGTGTTGACTACAGTGCTGCTGGCGGAGCAACCGCAACTCTCGGAGATCTGACCACTGCATATGAACTCTTCAACGATAAGGAAGGCGTTCAAGTTGATTACCTTCTGATGGGTCCTGGACTTTCTAAGAAGTCGGAATCTCAAGCAAAAGCAAACTACTTGATTGGTATTGCTAACCAAAGAAAGGATTGCATGGCAGTCGTTTCTCCACATAGAGCAGATGTTGTTAACATCACCAATAGCAATGCTCAGACTGAGAATGTAATCGCATTCTATGGTCCTCTGTCATCCTCTTCATACGCAGTATTTGACTCTGGTTACAAATACATGTTTGATCGCTTCAACAACAAATTCCGTTACGTCCCATGTAATGGCGACGTTGCTGGTTTGATGGTTCGTACTGCGATTAATGCTTATCCTTGGTTCTCACCAGCAGGTCAGCAAAGAGGTATCTTGAACAATGCTATTAAGTTGGCATATAATCCAACTAAAGCACAGAGAGATCGTCTCTATCCTAAGCGCATCAACGCAATCATTAATGAACCTGGTGTTGGTATTCTCCTCTTTGGTGATAAGACCGCACTTGGATTCCAATCCGCATTTGACAGAATCAACGTTCGCCGTTTGTTCCTGACAATCGAACAAGCACTCCAGCAAGCTGCTAAGGCACAACTGTTTGAACTGAACGATGATCTGACAAGAGCAAACTTCGTCAACATTGTCGCACCTTTCCTACGCGATGTTCAGGCAAAGAGAGGTCTCTTTGACTTCCTGGTTGTTTGTGACGAAACAAACAATACTCCTGATGTTATTGATAATAATGAGTTCAGAGCGGACATTTTCCTGAAGCCCGCTAAGTCGATTAACTATGTAACTCTCACGTTCGTTGCTACCCGCACGGGTGTCAGCTTCGATGAAGTTGCTGGTCGCGTTTGATCATTGAATAAATCAACTTAACGGAGAACAAGCAAAATGGCAAACTTAAAAACCATCTCAAACTTTAAAACCAGGTTGGCTGGCGGCGGTGCCCGCCCCAATCTGTTTGAGGTACACATCCCATCATTCCCTACAGCTGCAGACGATGCAGACTGGTTATCTGAAGCACAAGAAGATTTCAGATTTTTATGCAAGGCAGCTGCTCTGCCTGCATCAAACAATGGCGTCATCGACGTTCCTTTCAGAGGTCGTATTCTGAAAGTTGCTGGTGACCGCACCTTTGATACCTGGACAGTTACCGTCATCAATGATGAAGATTTCATCATCAGAACTCAGTTCGAGAAGTGGATGAATGGTATTAACAAACTGACCAACAACTCAGGTGCAACCAATCCTTCTTCCTATATGGTCGATGCTCATGTATCACAACTGGGCAGAGGTCAGCAAAAGGAAGCAACCCAGAACAATGCAACTGGTGCAGATCAAACTCCTCTGAGAACATATACGTTCAAGGATATCTTCCCAACGAACGTTTCTCAGATTGATCTGTCATACGACACTGGCGACACCATCGAAGAGTTTACAGTTGAGTTCCAAGTCAACTACTTCACGATCGGCGGATCCCTTGAGGCAGCATCTGGTTCTGAGACAACATCTGGTGATCAGAACGGCAACGTTGTTTCGTAATCTCCTGGTTTCGTAGCGTTCTAAATAGTAGAAAGCTACGGACCCCAACATATAATGGCAAAACTTTTTGGTTTCTCGATTGAGGACAACGAACCAAAATCACCCACTGCGGTCTCCCCCGTTCCTCCTAATAATGAGGACGGGGTTGACCATTACTTGAGCAGTGGGTTTTTTGGCAGCTATGTAGACATTGAAGGTGTATATAGAACTGAGTTTGATCTAATCAAACGCTATCGTGAGATGGCATTACATCCAGAAGTAGATAGTGCGATTGAAGATATTGTAAATGAGGCAATCGTTTCAGATACGAATGATTCTCCCGTAGAGATCGAACTTTCAAATCTGAATGCAAGCGACGGTATAAAGAAAAAAATCAGAAAAGAATTCAAACATATTCTGGATCTGCTAGATTTTGATAAGAAAGCACATGAAATCTACAGAAATTGGTATATTGATGGAAGATTATATTACCATAAGGTTATCGATTTAAAGAAACCTGAAGAGGGTATTCAAGAACTCAGATATATTGACGCAATGAAAATGCGTTTCGTTCGTCAAAATATTAACAAAGGAGATGATACCCAAAGAAGATTGGCAGGTATTGCAAATCAAGATCCTCTTGAATACGCATTTCCTCAAATTGAGGAGTACTTTATGTACACTCCAAAGGCAATGTACCCAGTGGGAAATCCAAGTGCCGCGAGTGGAACTAAAGGAATCAAGATGTCAAAAGATTCCATTGCTTATTGCACATCTGGTCTTGTAGACCGTACAAAAGGATCTACTCTTTCGTATCTTCATAAGGCAATCAAAGCGGTCAATCAGCTTAGAATGATCGAAGATTCACTGGTCATCTATAGATTATCTCGTGCTCCAGAACGTAGAATATTCTATATTGATGTCGGTAATCTTCCTAAAGTCAAAGCAGAACAATATCTGCGTGACGTTATGACGAGATATCGTAACAAACTTGTATACGATGCAAACACAGGAGAGATTCGTGATGACAAAAAGTACATGGCAATGCTCGAAGACTTCTGGCTCCCCAGAAGAGAGGGTGGAAGAGGAACAGAAATCTCAACACTTCCAGGTGGACAGAACCTTGGAGAAATCACTGATATTGAGTACTTTAAGAAAAAACTGTTCCGTGCGCTTAATGTTCCACCCTCAAGAATGGATGGAGAAGGTGGGTTTAACTTGGGGAGATCTTCTGAGATCCTGAGAGACGAACTCAAGTTTACGAAGTTTGTTGGTCGTTTAAGAAAGAGATTTGCCAACATGTTTAATGACATGTTGAGAACACAACTGCTCCTCAAAAACATTGTCACTCCTGAAGATTGGGAGACAATGAGTGAGCATATTCAATATGACTTCTTATATGATAATCACTTCTCTGAACTCAAAGATGCAGAGTTGATGACTGAAAGATTAAACCTTGTTCAAACAGCAGAACCCTATATTGGCAAGTATTATTCTCAGGATTATGTTCGCCGCAAGATTCTCCGTCAAACTGATATGGAGATCATTGAGCAGAACAAGTTAATCGAAGAAGAGATTGCTGCTGGTATCATTCCCGATCCAAATGCAGCTGTTGATCCTGAAACTGGTGAACCAATGGATCCTTCTGGAACAAATCTTGGAGATGTTCCAGTTGAACCAGAAATCGATGGATCTGCCACTGAAGCACCAGAGGGTGGAGAAATCTAATATATACTTTATAGTTTTATACAATAACGATGGACGAACTTCTAGATTTGATGATTAGTGATGAGTCACCATCACAGATTAGTGACGAGATTAAAAATGCACTTTTTGCAAAAGCATCTGCTAGGGTTGATGCATATAAACCAAAAGTAGCACTTGCTCACTTGGGTTTTGATGCACCTGAAGAGCAAGAACCAGAGGCAGACTCTGAAGAATAATAAATAACTAATAATGAATTTGTGGGCGTAATGTCAAGAGTAAGACTAATTCGTAATCCAGTTGTAGGAACTGGTTCATCAGAAGTTACCCTTGGTACTTCTGCAGGAACAGGAACTTCTGTCAATGGCGCTACTGTTTTGAGACTTGTCAATGTTTCTGGTGCGACCAGAAAGATTACTATTGTAGATAAAGCAACTGGTGGTCTTGGTATTGGTTCTTTCAGTATGCCAAATAACACTACTGAAACAGTTGAAAAGTTGGCAGCAGATATTATTTTTGCTAATGGTGCAGTTCTTGCAACCCAAGTAGGATTTACAGGTTAATTAAATGAAACTAATCAGAGAAGAAATCGAATCAGTTGACTTTATCGTTGAAGAAAAAAACGGTAAGAAGTCCCTGTATATCGAAGGAGTTTTCCTCCAAGGAAATATCAAGAACCGTAATGGTCGCATGTATCCTATGGAGACTCTTCGCCGCGAAGTTTCTCGTTATAACGAATCCAACGTTGTTCCTGGTAGAGCACTTGGCGAACTCGGTCACCCCGATGGTCCAACTGTAAACCTGGATCGCGTTTCCCATAAGATTGTTTCTCTAAAAGAAAGTGGTTCAAACTTTGTCGGTAAAGCAAAGATCTTGAGCACCCCAATGGGTAAGATTGCAGAGTCTCTGATTAAAGAGGGTGTAAAACTGGGCGTTTCTTCTCGTGGTATTGGTTCAATCAGAGCTGATAGACAGGGAACCAATATCGTAGGTGATGACTTCATGTTAGCAACTGCTGCCGACATCGTTGCTGATCCTTCTGCTCCTGATGCTTTCGTTGAAGGTATCATGGAAGGAAAGGAATGGGTGTGGGAAGGTGGTTTGCTCCGCGAAAGAGCTGCTACACAAACACAAAAAAGGATCAATACTTTAGTTGATCAAAGACAACTGGACGAGCACAAACTGAGCTTGTTCCAAGACTTTTTAAACAGCATCTGATTCATCAGAGTGCTGTATATAACTAAAAAGTTTTATTTAATAAATAAATATAGATTTAAACAAAGGTAAATCGGAGAGTCTCAAATGTCTAGTGACAATAATTTACAGGAAATGGAAGCAGGCACTAAGCAATCCAAAACTGCTGTAAATGCTGGTGCTAAGCCAGCAGATCCAATGGTAACACCATCTGGAGCAGAAGTTGAGGACCTTGGCGGTCCAACTCCTGAAAACTACAAGCCAGACGATAACTCGGCGGCACTTAAAACTCCTAGTCTTAAGACTGTGAAGGATGCTGTTACTGCTAAAGCTGCAGCAGCAGAACCCATGAAGAAGATGAAGGAAGAGGAAGAGTTGGAAACTGAAGCAACTATCGAAGAGGAAGAAACTTCCACCGAAGAAGTTGTTGCAGAAGAAGAAACTTCTGAAGAAGTTGTTGCAGAGGAAGAGACTGAGGCTGTTGCAGAATACAGCATCGAAGAGGACGTTAACGCTCTCCTCGGTGATGAAGAACTCTCCGAAGAATTCAAAGATAAAGCAAAACTGATCTTTGAATCCGCAGTTAAGTCTAAAGTTGCTGAAGTTAAGGAGCAACTGGAAGCTCAATACGAAGAAAAACTCGTTGAGCAAGTTGCTGAATTCACAACTGAACTCTCTGAGAGAGTTGATACATATCTTGAGTACGTTGCTGAAGAGTGGTTCAATGAGAACCAACTCGTAATCGAGCAAGCACTTAAGACTGAAATGACTGAATCATTCCTCTCTGGAATGAAGAATCTTTTTGAAGAACATTATGTAACTATCCCTGAAGAAAAATATGATGTGCTTGAGAGCATGGTAGAAAAACTTGATGACATGGAGACAAAACTCAACGAGCAGATTGAGAAGAACATCGGTTTAAACAAGCGTCTTTCTGAGGCGACTGCTGGTGGCATTCTAGATCAGATCTCTGAAGGTCTTGCACAGACACAGAAAGAGAAACTCGCTTCCCTTGCAGAAGGTGTAGAGTTTGAAAGTGAATCAAAATATCGTGAAAAGCTGGAGACTTTAAAAGAGTCATACTTCTCTTCCAAGTCCGCAGCACCTGCTGCTAAACAAGAATCCTTGTCTGAAGGTGTAGACACTGCACATACTGAGTCATACTCACCTGCAATGGCTGCATATATGAGAACCATGGGTTCTATCAGCAAGTCCTGAATTTAACATTAAATCAAACGTAAACATTAGTCTAAGGTAAAAAGCAAATGTTCCAATCCGAGCATCTGCAGGAAAAGTGGGCACCTCTTCTCGACCATAACGGTTGCGACAAGATCTCTGATCCCCATAGAAGAGCTGTTACCGCAGTCCTGCTGGAAAACCAAGAAAAATTCCAGAAAGAGCAACAAGCATTTTCTGACTCAGGTTCATTCCTGACCGAAGCACCTACTAACGCAGTCGGTTCTGACGGATTCCAAGGTGGATCCGCAGCTGCTGGTCCTACCGCAGGTTTCGATCCCGTTCTGATCTCCCTGATCAGACGCTCCATGCCTAACCTGGTCGCTTATGACCTGGCAGGCGTTCAGCCTATGTCTGGTCCTACTGGACTGATCTTCGCGATGCGTTCGCGCTATGTCAACCAGTCTGGTACTGAAGCATTCTTCGACGAAGCAGATACAGCATTCTCTGGTCAGCCTCAGGGTCGCGACGACGCTAACGGTTTCTCTGACGTTACCGCAGGTCTGGGTACTACTTCACAGACTGGCACCAACCCTGCACTGCTGAACCCAGTAGGCACCGCTTCCTCAACCGCATATGATGTCGGTCAAGGTATGCGTACCGACTCCGCTGAAGCACTGGATGGCACAGGCAATGATGCCTTCAACCAGATGGCATTCAGCATCGAGAAAGTCACCGTAACCGCTAAGTCCAGAGCACTGAAGGCAGAGTACAGCCTTGAGCTTGCACAGGACCTGAAGGCAATCCACGGTCTGAACGCTGAAGCGGAACTCGCAAACATTCTCTCCACTGAGATTCTTGCTGAGATCAACCGCGAAGTCATCAGAACCATCTACAAGGTTGCTGAGCAAGGTGCTGTTTCTAACACTGCTACTGCTGGTACTTTCGACCTCGACGTTGACTCCAACGGTCGCTGGAGTGTTGAGAAGTTCAAGGGTCTCCTGTTCCAAATCGAGCGCGATGCAAACGCAATCGCACAAAGAACTCGTAGAGGGAAGGGCAACATCATCATGTGTTCTGCAGACGTTGCTTCTGCACTGACCATGGCTGGTGTTCTCGACTACACCCCTGCACTCAACGCTAACCTCAACGTTGATGACACTGGTAACACCTTCGCTGGTGTTCTGCAAGGTAAGTATCGCGTCTACATCGATCCTTATTCTGCAAACCTGTCGGCTGCTAACGCTGCTACCGCTTCTGGTAACCAGTACTACGTTGTCGGTTATAAGGGTACTTCACCTTATGACGCAGGTCTGTTCTATTGCCCATACGTTCCCCTTCAGATGGTTCGTGCAGTTGGCGAGAACAGCTTCCAACCCAAGATCGGCTTCAAGACCCGCTACGGTCTGGTTGCAAACCCCTTCGCAGAAGGAACCACTGGTGGTCTGGGTCGCCTGCAAGTCAACAGCAACCGCTACTACAGACGTGTTGCAGTCAAGAACCTCATGTGATTCAAGTGGTTGCTGCGGAAGCGGTTGCCCCACATGTCCTTACAGACCCCCTACAAGGGGGTCTTTTTTTGTCCTAAATATTCAGATGGAGACCTGCATTCTACCCGATGGCGATATCAGTATTTGATAAGCAGATACAAAACCGAAACTTTTTACAACCAACAGGTTTTAAGTTTACTTTGGAAAGATGTCCAAAGGTAGCGTTTTTCTGTCAAGCAGCAAATATCCCTGGAATGACTCTTGGAGTCGCTGCTCAACCAAGTTACTTGAGAGACATTCCAACTCCTGGAGACAAAATTGAGTTTGAAGATTTGAACATCAGATTTATGGTGGATGAAAATCTTGAAAACTATATGGAACTCTACACTTGGATTAGAGGTTTAGGTTTTCCAGAATCATTAGAAGAAATACAAAACTTACAGACTGAACGCAAGAGAAAGAATCAAGATAAGGGAAGAGCAGCAAGAGAAATAAGAGGAATGGATATCTATTCCGATGGAACTCTTATGGTTTTAAATAGCACACAAAATCTGGAGTTTAAGGTTGCATTTGAAGATCTATTTCCTTACAGTTTGTCAACTATTCAGTTCGATGCTACAGATACTGAGATAGAATACTTTACAGCAGAGGTTACTTTCAAGTATACTTTATACCATATAGTCGATACCAGAAATAAACGATTGCACCCTAGATGATTGATCTTGATTCTATTCAAAGTATGTGGATAAAAGATTCATCCATGGATATGGATAATCTTCATGAAGAGTCAACTCTTAAAACAAATGCACTTCATGCCAAATATTTTGAACTATATAATAACATTCAACTCCTAAAGAAAAAAGCGGAGCAGCAGAAGAAAAATATTCGCCATCAGAGGTACGAGTATTATTCTGGAAAGGCGGATCCTGATGTCTACATCGAAGATCCCTTTCCTAAAAAGATTCGCGATAAAGATACGATGCAAAAGTATCTTGATGCTGATGAAAAACTTTCAAACGTCAGTATGAAAATTGAATATTATGATGTGATGCTTAACTATTTGGAAAGCATTCTTAGACAAATATCAAATCGCACTTATCAGATTAAAAACGCGATTGACTTTATGAAGTTTCAGGCAGGACTTGGTTAATGAGAGGAAAAGAAGCTGATTATCCAAATCACGGATGGATAAAAACTAAACTTGATGATGAGCACGTAAACTTTCTCTGGGATATTATTTCGGAGAAAAAAGGAGGACTTAAAAATCATCTAGCAGGAAATATATCTGGAAGTTACTCTCTTGAAGATAAAGATCATTTTTTCTTCAATGAGGTTCTTTATCAACACATGGAGGCATATCAACAACTCTATGGAGGACATCCTGTTAGAGAATATGCTTATGGAGATTTCAAGTTACAGTTAGGAAAGTTTTGGGTAAATTATCAAAATAAGCATGAGTTTAATCCATATCATCATCATGGTGGAGTCTATTCATTTGTTGTTTGGATGAAGATTCCTACGGATTGGAGAGAACAAAATCAACTTCAGTTTTTGGATGGAGTAAAAGAAGAAGATAAGAAAGCATCAATCTTTGAGTTTGAATATACAGATATTCTTGGAAATATTCGTAACTATGGATATCGTCTGGATCCTTCCTATGAAGGAACTATGTTATTCTTCCCATCATCTCTTCGTCACTGCGTTTATCCTTACTATGAATGCAGTGAAGATCGTATTACTGTCTCAGGAAACATCGTTTATTACAGTTGTTAAATAGTAGTATGATGCATTGAATATGTGAATACTAATACTACTGATTTAGTTATTTCCAAGTCAAATGAGGTCTTTCTTAAGATCTCAACAGAACCCCACGTTGAATATGAACTTAGGGATCACTTTAAGTTTGAGGTCCCTAATGCTAAGTTCATGCCACAATATCGTGGTAGAAATTGGAATGGAGAGATTCATCTATTTGATATGAGATCAAAGCAGATTTATATTGGTCTGTTGGATAAGGTTATAAGTTTTTGTAAGCAGTACGGATATAGTTACAGTTTTCAGGATAATAAGTTTTACGGTCTTCCTTATGAAGAGAATGAGCACATCTCTGAGGAAGGCGTCAAGGATTACATGAACTCCATTTGTGCCCATACTCCCAGGAAATATCAGATTGAGGGAGTATATGGTGCCCTAAAGCATAATAGAAAACTATTGATATCTCCCACTGCTTCTGGCAAATCGTTGATGATCTATTCTCTCGTAAGATACTACGTTGACAAAGGGCAAAAAATTCTCTTAGTTGTTCCGACGACATCTCTTGTAGAACAGATGTATAAAGATTTTCTTGATTATGGTTGGAATGCTGACTCATATTGTCACCGTATTTACTCAGGTAGGGAAAAAACTAATAATGCACCAGTTACAATAACAACGTGGCAATCAATCTATAAGTTAAATCGTTCTTTCTTTGAAGATTTTAATGTTGTGATTGGTGATGAAGCTCACTTATTTAAAAGTAAGTCTTTAATATCTATCATGACCAAGTTACACCATGCCAAGTATAGATTCGGGTTCACTGGAACTTTAGACGGCACACAGACGCATAAGTGGGTGTTAGAAGGACTGTTTGGACCATCATACAAGGTTACCAGAACATCGGAGTTAATGCAACAGGGACATCTCTCAAAGTTAGATATTAACTGTTTAGTTCTGAAACACACTCCACGCAAGTTTGAGACTTACAATGATGAGATTGAATATTTGATATCACACTCACAAAGGAATAAGTTTATTACAAACTTAACTCTTGATCTTAAAGGAAATACTTTGGTTCTTTTTAGTAGGGTTGCTGCTCATGGAGAACCACTTTTTGAAATGATAAATAAATTCAAAGGCGGTGATCGTAAAGTATTTTTTGTTCACGGTGGCGTTGATACAGAAGATCGAGAAAATGTTCGGGAAATCACCGAAAGAGAATCAAACGCTATTATTGTCGCCTCTTACGGAACCTTTTCAACTGGCATCAACATAAAAAACTTACACAACGTTATTTTTGCCTCTCCTAGCAAATCAAGAATAAGAAACTTACAATCAATCGGGAGAGTTCTTAGAAAAGGTAAAAACAAAACAAAAGCAATATTGTATGATATCGGTGATGACTGTACACATAACTCTAAAAAGAATTACACTCTAAACCACTTGATTGAAAGAATCAAAATCTACAATGAAGAAAATTTCAACTATGATATTGTTACGATAAACTTAAAAGACTAGGAGGTCTTTATGGGAATAGAAGACGATTTTTATGCAACTATTAAACTGATATCGGGTGAAGAAATCTTTGCCAAAGTTGCTGCTTCTGAAGAAGAGGACAGAACGATTTTACTTCTTTCCAGTCCTATCACTATTGGTGAAATAAAAAATAGAATGGGAGTGGTCGGATATAAGGTAGAGCCTTGGTTGAAAACAACCAAGGATGACCTATTCGTCATCACTATGGACAAGGTTTTAACTATGTCAGAGACAACGGATATGGATATTATTTTGATGTACCAAAGATTCTTGAGAGATACTACAGGAGAAGATTCAAATCCAGTTGCATCATCTAAACTTTCACGAGAAATGGGTCTTTTAGGAAATATTGACGAAACTAAGAAGAGATTGGAGAAACTCTTTAAAAGTAACTAAGTACTTAAAGCTTCCTTATCAACCCTAACAAAGGTATTATAGTCATATATGAGTACCCTTGTCAACTCTTGTCATCTATTGAAAACATTGGTATAATGTTGATATTATAAATCAGATATACTAATGATTACCTCTCCTACAACAATGCCACGTAGAAAAAGATCCGAACATTACGTTAATAACAAAGAATTTCTAGAAGCACTGGTTCTTCATCGGAAGAAGGTGGAAGAGAACTTCTATGCTGAATTTGGCAGAGAACCTACGAAAGAAGACAGAGCAAAACGATGGAAAGGAAAACCACCCATCTCCAACTACCTTGGGGAATGCTTCTTGAAGATTGCTACTCATCTGTCATTCAAACCAAACTTTGTGAACTACATGTTCAAGGATGATATGGTTTGTGATGGCATTGAGAACTGTGTGCTGTACGTCCATAACTTTGATCCTAGTAAGTCTTCCAACCCATTTGCTTACTTCACCCAGATTATTCACTACGCCTTCCTGAGACGCATTCAGAAGGAGAAGAAGCAACTGGAGATTAAGAACAAAATCCTTGAAAAGACTGGTTATGAGGAGGTATTCGTAGACAACAATACCATTGACGGAAACAACTATTCTGACTATAATAGCATCAAGGATGCCGTTCACTCCAAACTTCGTTATTGATGAAAGCTGCTATTATTACTGATCAGCACTTTGGTTGTCGCAAAAACTCTAAGTTATTTCACGATTATTTCTTACAGTTTTATAATGATGTGTTCTTTCCCGCGCTTGAGCGGGAAAACATAAAGACAGTCATTGATATGGGAGATACCTTTGATTCTAGAAAAGGTATCGATTTCTCTGCACTTTCTTGGGCAAAGAAGCACTACTATGATCGTCTTGTGAGTATGGGAGTGAAGGTAATCACTGTTGTAGGAAACCATACCGCATATTACAAAAACACGAATGAAGTCAATGCAATTGATTTGTTGCTTCGTGAGTATAAAAATGTAGTAGTTGTCTCAAAACCAACAGAACTTAAAGTTGGAGACCTGAAAGTTTTATTTGTTCCTTGGATTAATCAAGAGAATGAAAAAGAAACAATCGAAATGATTCAAAGCACAAAGAGTACTTGTGCCATGGGTCACCTTGAACTCAAGGGATTCAATGCAAATAAGTTTTGCGTTATGGAGCATGGATATGAAAGAACACTGTTTGAAAAGTTTGATCTAGTCCTCTCTGGTCATTATCACACTCGCAGTCAAAAAGGAAACGTAAGGTATCTTGGAAACCCATACGAGATCTATTGGACTGATGTTGATGACGATAGAGGATTTCATATCTTTGAGTCTAAAACTCTAGACCTTACAACGGTGAACAATCCTTACAAAATGTTCCATAAGGTATTTTACGAAGACACTCCATATCAAACCTTTGATGCCACAAAATATGAAGGTAAGATTGTTAAGGTAATCGTCCGTAAAAAATCAGATAGTAAAAAGTTTGAGAAGTTTGTTGACAAACTGTATACCTCAAACATTGCTGAACTCAAGGTAGTAGAGAATACTGATTTTGGTGGATACTTCACAGAAGAGGAAACCGAATCCCTTGAGTCAGAAGATACCATGTCTATCCTTAATAGATACATACAAGACTCGGAAATCGACCTTGATAAATCTATTATCCAGGGAGTAATGCAAGAGATCTATCAGGAAGCTTGCGAAATGGTTTAAAATGCTACATATTCTAACTATCGATGGGCAAGAGGAAGATGGAGCGTATTCTGTCGCAGATTCTCTAGGTGAAAAAATTCTTTATATCTGGGAAGAAGAAGACGACGCTGTTCGTTTTGCCATGATGTTAGAAGAAGAAGGATATCCAGAAATGAACATCCTCGAAGTTGAGGATGAAGTATTACTGAAAACTTGTGAAATGCATGAGTATCAGTATACAATAATAACCAAGAATGACTTTGTGATCCCCCCGAACCAAGATAATGATTCTGTTCAAGAAGATTCGATTTAAAAACTTTTTATCTACAGGAAATCAGTTTACCGAGTTCAACCTCACTGAAAATACCACTACTCTGATTATAGGGACTAACGGTGCTGGTAAATCAACGGTTCTTGATGCACTAACGTTTGGTCTGTTTGGAAAACCATTCCGTAAGATCAACAAACCTCAACTTCCAAATACGGTCAATGAAAAAGACTGTGTTGCGGAGGTTGAGTTTTCTATTGGAAGTATTGACTGGAAAGTCGTCCGTGGAATCAAACCTAATAAGTTTGAGATCTACAGGAATGGAAAACTCTTAGATCAAAGTGCTTCTGCGGTAGATCAACAAAAGTGGTTGGAGCAAGTAGTTCTAAAAATGAACTATAAGTCATTCACTCAGATTGTGATTCTTGGTAGTAGCAGTTTTGTTCCTTTTATGCAACTTACTGCTGCCAACCGTAGAGAAGTGATTGAAGATCTTCTTGACATCAAGATCTTCTCTACGATGAATACGATTATCAAAGAAAAACTTCGTCAAGTAAAAGATGAAGTTAGAACTCTTGAACTATCTAAAGAGTCAGTTACTGAAAAGATGAACATGCAGGAAGAGTTCATTGAAGAACTGGAGAATCGTGGTAAGTCCAATATAGACTCCAACATGTTAAAGATTGACAAGTTGTTGACTGAAGAGAATGGGTATATTCTGAATAATGAGAGTCTCAGTTCCAAAATGGAGACTATTCAAGGACAGATGCAAGAAGTTACTGGTGTTGGAGAGAAGTTAGCAAAACTAAACAATCTTAGAGGTAAAATCTCTCAGAAAGTAACGACGATTACTAAGGAACATAAGTTTTTTACTGAAAATACGGTATGCCCTACCTGCACTCAAAGTATTGAAGAAGAGTTTAGGTTAAATAGAATTAGTGACGCTCAAAATAAAGCAAAGGAGCTCAAGAAGGGTTACCAAGACCTGGAGGAGACAATACAGTTTGAGCAGGAACGAGAGCGTCAATTCATTGCCCTATCTCAGGAGATTACAAATTTAACGCATGGCATTTCTCAAAACAATACTCGGATTTCTCTCAATCAGAGACAAGTCCGAGATCTTGAACATGAAATTCAAACTATTACCGAGAACCTTGCAAACCGAAATTCTGAGCATGAGAAGCTAGAGGCGTTTAAGAAAAAACTGAATACTACAGAAACAGAACTAGAGTCTAAGAAAGACTCCTATCGTTACTACGATTTCTCATACGGACTACTTAAGGACGGCGGAGTTAAATCTCAAATCATCAAGAAGTATCTACCGCTGATAAATCAGCAAGTCAATCGTTTTTTGCAAATGATGGACTTTTACATCAACTTCAGTCTTGACGAAGAGTTTAACGAAACCGTCCAGTCCCCCATTCACGAAGATTTTTCATACGCATCATTCAGCGAAGGAGAAAAGATGCGTATTGACCTTGCTCTCTTGTTTACTTGGAGAGAGGTCGCAAAATATAAGAACTCAGTAAATACAAATCTTTTGATCATGGACGAAGTTTTTGATTCGTCTTTGGATGGATTTGGTACGGATGATTTCCTGAAGATCATCCGATTTGTAATCAAAGACGCTAATATCTTTGTTATTTCTCACAAGGATGGACTGCAGGATAAGTTTGATAATGTTATCCGATTTGAAAAAGTTAAAGGATTTAGTAGGATGATTTGACATGACACAGAAAGTATTAATCACTGGACATAAAGGTTTTATTGGACAACATGTATTTGCTGATTGGCAAGGAACTCATGGTCAGTGGGTAACTGGATTGGATCGTCCAGATGATATCAAAGATTTTACTGGTGGAAAATATGACTTAGTGATTCATCTTGCTGCATACGCAGACATTCGTGATAGTCAAGAAAATCCAGAAAAGTATTACGATAATAATGTACTCTCTACTAAACCCTTGTTTGACTGGTGTAGGGATACCAATACAAGACTCTTATATGCCTCTTCTAGCGCCGTAGAGGAGGGTTACTGGACTAATCCATATGCTATGACCAAATGGGTAAATGAGCAGATGGCACCACCCAATTCTGTTGGTATGAGATTCACCACTGTTTATGGTCCTGGCGGTCGTGGTAATATGATGTATGATCTCCTGAAGAACAAGAAAGCAAAGTACGTCACTAATCACAAACGTGATTGGATTCATGTCAAGGATGTGTGTCGTGCCATTCGTTACCTTGCAGATAGTGATATCACTGGACCAGTGACTGTTGGAACAGGAGAATCCGTAGCAGTAAAAGATCTTGCAAAAGCATTTGGTCAAGGTAATCTTCCTGTTCTTGAGAATACTCCAGGAGAAAGAGAAGATAATATTGCTGACATCTCCCTCCTTAAGACAACTGGTTGGTTTCCATCAGTGAATATCTTTGATACAATCTGATGCCAACTTACAAACATAAGGAAACTGGTGAACGTTTTCTATATGTCCATATTCCTAGAACTGCTGGAAGATTCCTAGAAGAAAATATTCTTCATAATGGATTTGAGTGTGAGCAGAAAAAAATATGGAAGAGTGTTTGTAATACCGAGATTGCACATTTTCACAAAGACTTGTATTCAAGATATCTCGATTGCCATTTAATTCCTCACATAACGGTTGTCAGAGATCCAGTAGATAGATTCTTTTCCGCATCTATCTTTCTTACGCGAATGTATGGTGATGATATTGAACCTTTGCTAGAGAATGAAAACACTTTCTATTCTATGATAGAAAACTTTCCCCTACCTGAAGCAATAAACTGGTTTAGACCACAGGTTGATTTCATTGGAGAACTCACTCATATCTGGTGGTATGAAAACAAACTTGAGAATGATTTTTCTGATTGGATAAGTGGCATTCTTGAAGTTGATTTCAAGGTAAAGGATTTGGAGTATCCTAAACTCACAACAAATGAAGATAGAAAGGTTGAGAGGAGACCGAGAATCATACAGAATGTGAAGAACCTCTACCGTAAGGACTATGAAATGCTCTATTCAAAATAAATAGTGGCACACGCTTGCTTCTATGGACGACGATAGCACGCTATGGTATGAGATAATGATTAATAAAATCATTCAGGAAAATGCAGAGACCGAACTGGCAACACAACTCGGGGAAACCCCAGAAGAGAAAACTAAAACCACAAGCGATGAGATCTAGGCGTGAAGCACTGCGCCAGTTCAAAAAGCGTCACATGACCTCGCCCAAAAGGCGGGGTTCTTTTGTATGATACGTTCATACGAAACAAAGCAATGACCTCCAAGCACGAAATCAAGTCACAACTTGCCAAACTGCTTGCCACTGAGGACCTTGTGGTGGAGCATAAACAAGTAGAGACTGCTTGCTTCAATGTTCACACCCGTGTTCTGACTCTCCCTAACTGGGATAAGGCAAGCAATGTTGTTTATGATCTTCTCGTCGGACACGAGGTGGGTCATGCCCTGTTTACTCCAGATCTTGACTGGATTAAAGATCGTAAGATTCCCCCTCAGTTTGTGAACGTTGTGGAAGATGTTCGCATTGAGAAGTTGATGAAGAAGAAATATCCTGGTCTCCCTAAAACTTTCTATCGTGGATACAAGGAACTCCACGAAAAAGACTTCTTTGCTATAGAGGATGATGATGTATCTACTTATAATCTTGCTGATCGGATTAATCTGCATTACAAAGTTGGAAGTTTCCTGCCCATTCTATTCACTGAGGAGGAGAAGAAGATTGTCAACATGGTCGATACCGCTGACACCTTTGAAGATGTCTTGGACGCTTCTGAAGCCCTGTATGCCTATTGTAAGGAAGAGAAGGAAAAAAATAAAATTCCTGAACTAGACAATCTAGATGTTCAGAATCAAACTACTGGACAAGGCGGTGATATTCAGGATCAACCTCAAGAGTCTGAAGAGGAGGGTGAAGACGGAGAATCTCAAGAAGAGAAGAATGAGATTGAAGAGTCCACTGGTGGAGGTGGTGCTGGTGGTTTAGATCAAAGTGCCTTTGAAGACATCGCTGAAGGTGAAGGGGATGAAGATCCTGAAGTGAAGACTGATGCTAGTCTTGAAGAAAAACTTAAAGATCTTATCGGTCATTCTGATTATCCAGAAACTCTTTATCTTGAACTACCTAACTTGAACTTGGATACTATCATTGCTCCTAACAAGGAAGTTCATGATATCTGTGATGAGTTCTATGAGAATGTTATTTCTACGTCTCCTGATGCATACCTAAATCACGATGACAACTACGAAAAGTTCAAAAAGTCCGCACAAAAAGAAGTTAACTACCTCGTCAAGGAGTTCGAGTGCCGAAAGTCTGCTAGTTCTTACGCTCGTGCTACTGTATCTCGGACTGGAGTCCTTGATTGCGCTAAACTTCACACTTACAAATATAATGAAGACCTGTTTAAAAAGGTGACAGTTCTTCCTGATGGAAAGAATCACGGACTCATCTTTGTGATTGACTGGTCTGGTTCCATGGGAAATGTTCTTAAGGATACAATCAAACAACTATTCAATCTTGTTTGGTTCTGTAAGAAAGTCCAGATTCCTTTTGAAGTGTACGCTTTCACTACCGAGTGGTGGTCAATGCCTCACAATAAAGGTGATCGTGCCCTTCAACCAACTGACCACTATGAGAAGCGTGATGGTCTCTTTGCTGTTCATGAACAGTTCAACATGATGCAAATTTTGACCAGCGATACAAATAATCGTGAACTGGAGAAGCAACTCAAGAATATCTGGAGAGTTGCAGAGTATTATTGTGCTCACTACTATTCTCCTCCGATTCCTTCTATCTTTAATCTCTGTGGCACTCCTTTGAATGAGGCAATCATTTCTCTGTTCCAGATCATTCCTGCTTTCAAACAAAAAACTGGCGCAGAAAAAACTAATGTTGTTATCTTGACTGACGGTGAATCTAATCACATTGGACGCCATCGTATGATTCGTCGTCACAATTGTGAACCGTTCTTAGGTATGGGTCAAGTTCCTTTTGGTGCCATGTTGAGGGATCGTAAACTTGGAACTACCTATGATCTTTTTGTTGATGATAGTCCTGCTACTTTAACCCAATGTCTGCTGCGTAACCTCTCTGAACGTTTTCCTAATGAAAATCTGATTGGTATTCGTGTCTGTGAAGGAAGAGATTTTAATAACCACCTCCGCCGATATATTGGTTGGAGTAACTATTCTCTTGAGGAAAAGTTGACCAAAGAGTGGAAGAAAGAGAAAGCAGTCGCTATCCCTAACTCTTCTTATAAAAAATATTTTACTCTCTCTGCAACTGCACTCTCTCAAGATTCTGAGTTTGATGTTAATGAGGGTGCTTCTAAAGCACAGATTCGTAGTGCATTTAAAAAGTCTCTGGGTGCCAAGAAAACAAACAAAAAGATCCTCAGTCAGTTCATTGATCTGGTCGCTTGAGGAACTGTCCACTCCCCCTTCACGGGGGACCTCTCATCCCTTATAATATTCACATACAAAACAACCCAATCATGACTCGCGTGACCACTGAGCAACTGATCGAAAGTCTTTCCTCTCTCTATGGTACAGAACTGACTGCTGCTGACATCAAAGGTTATTGTGCTGCTAACGATATTTCTTATCCTACTGTGACTCGTAAACTGGAACAGTTCAAGACCACCCGTGGTCGTTGGAATCTTGAGGTGACTCAAGAAAGTGTGGAAAATATTGAAAAGTCTTTTGCTTCTCCTGCTGTGCAACCTCCTGTTGAACAAAATCTTATTCCCCGAAAAGACTCTAACTTTGTTTCTTTTGGCAACTTTACCGATGTAAAGAAGATTGTTAAGTCTGGTATTTTCTATCCTACTTTTATCACTGGTCTTTCTGGTAACGGCAAAACATTCTCTGTTGAGCAAGCTTGTGCTCAACTGGGTCGAGAACTTATTCGAGTAAACATTACTATTGAAACTGATGAAGATGATCTTATTGGCGGTTTCCGCCTTGTTGATGGCAACACCATCTGGCACAATGGCCCAGTCGTTGAAGCACTCGAACGAGGAGCTATCTTGCTCCTTGACGAGATCGACCTTGCCTCTAATAAAATTCTCTGTCTCCAAAGCATCCTTGAAGGAAAGGGAGTTTTCCTTAAGAAAGTCGGACGGCGAGTTGACCCTGCAAGTGGATTCAACGTCATCGCCACAGCAAACACTAAGGGTAAAGGTAGCGACGACGGACGATTCATTGGAACTAACGTGCTCAATGAAGCCTTCCTTGAGCGATTCCCAGTGACCTTTGAGCAGGAGTATCCTACTGCTTCTGTAGAGACTAATATTCTCAAAAAGATTTGCTCTGATGAAAAGTTTTGCAAGCGTCTTGCCGACTGGGCAGACATTATCCGCAAGACCTTCAATGATGGCGGCATTGATGAAGTGATCAGCACCCGTCGTCTGGTTCACATCGTCAACGCTTATAATATCTTTAATGACAAAGAGAAAGCAATCAAGGTTTGTTTGAATCGTTTTGATGATGAAACCAAGCAGTCTTTCATTGAACTCTATGATAAAGTTGATGAAGACTTTGATCTGACTGTCACAAGTGAGCAACTGAGTGTTGACCCGATTACAGGATCCTGATATAATAATGACAAACTCCTGGTCTTTATTACACGATGCTATGTTTGGTCCTGAAGACGAACACAATTTGACTATTAATACGCTTATGACTAACAACAATCCTAATCGTTTTAAATATAGCGAGGAAGAACTCCTCAAAGAACTGAAGGATTATATCTCTGCAACTTATAACGCACACTACTCTGCTGGCAATGATTCTATTCAAACGCTAGACTTGATTGAGGCATGTGGTGATGCTGAAGCATTCTGCCGAAGCAACATCCTTAAGTATGCCTCTCGTTATGATAAGAAAGGTACTGCCCGTCGTGACATCATTAAGATTCTTCACTATGGACTGCTTCTTCTTCACTTCTCCGATAAATCTTCCGAGCGTGAGACTTACAACCAATGAAACTGAAAGACAAAACTATGACTATGAAACTGTCGGAAAAGACCCTTTCTCTTCTGAAGAACTTTTCTAATATCAATCAATCTATTGTGTTCAAGAGTGGCAACTCTCTACGCACGATTTCCCTGATGAAGAATATTCTGGCAGAAGCAGAACTGGAAGAAAATATTCCTCAGGACTTTGCTATCTATGACCTCAATCAGTTTCTGAATGGTCTTTCTCTCCACCAGAATCCTGAACTGGACTTTGCCAATGATGGATATGTGGTGATTCGAGAAGGAAAGATGCGATCTAAGTATTTCTTTGCTGACCCTGGAGTTATTACCACTCCTCCAGACAAAGATATTGCACTTCCCAGTGAGGATGTCTGTTTTGAGTTGAAGACTCAGGATTTGGTTGCACTTCAAAAGGCAGCTGCAGTTTATCAACTTCCTGATATCTCTGTGGTCGGTGAGAATGGAGTTGTCAAACTTCTTGTCCGTGATAAGAAGAACGAAACTTCTAATGATTTCTCTGTGATTGTTGGTGAAACTGATTCGGTATTCTCCTTCAACTTCAAAGTTGAGAACATCAAGATTCTTCCTGGAACCTATGAGGTTGTTGTCTCACGTAAACTTCTGTCACGCTTTCAAAGCACGGATCGCGATCTGGTCTATTATATTGCTCTAGAACCCGATTCCACATTTGAGGATGCATGAACATCTTCGTTACGGACCCATCCCCATACAAGTCTGCTATGGTTCTTCCTGACAAGCACATTGTCAAGATGCCATTAGAAACCTGTCAGATGCTTGCTATTGTATGCTCTGACAAATGGGGTCATGGATTTGGCACCCTTCCCAGAGCAGACGGTACTCCCTATGCTACTGAGAAGGGTGCTTTTCGTAATCATCCCTGCACCATCTGGGCAAACTCCTTTGTCACTAACTGGCAGTGGCTCCTCGCTCATGGACTTGCTATGTGTGATGAATACACTGCCCGCTATGGCAAGGTCCACACCTGCCAGAAGACGCTGATGGTCGCTAAGGACATACTGCCCACAGCGGACCCTCAGGGACGCTCTGGGAAGGGTCCTACGCCATTTGTCTTTGCTGGACCTGATGAGTTTAAACTGGATACATCAATATCCATTTATGACAAATACAAGATGTATATTGCTTCTAAACCTTGGGCAAAGGATAACTATCTCAAACTTCCCCACCGCAAACCTGATTGGATATGAGAACAACACTAACTGTTGATGATGATGGTATATTGAATCTTTCTGAAGAACTTTTGGAAGTTACTGGATGGAAAGAAGGTGATATGCTAGAATGGACTGACCGCAAAGACGGATCTTTTGAACTAAGGAAAACTAATGAGTCGTGATGAATTTCTTTGGGTCGAAAAGTATCGCCCCAAAACCATTGAAGAATGTATTCTCCCTGATAGTATCAAGAAAACCTTTCAAGAGTTTGTTGATCGGGGAGAGGTCCCAAATATGCTGCTCTCTGGTCCTCCTGGTGTAGGAAAGACCACAGTAGCCAAAGCACTGTGTACTGAACTAGGAGTGGATTGTTATGTCATTAACGGATCCGATGAAGGACGATTCTTGGATACTGTCAGAAACAATGCGAAGAACTTCGCTTCGACCGTCTCGCTTTCGTCAACTGCAAAACATAAAGTCATTATTATTGATGAGGCAGATAACACGACCCATGATGTACAACTCCTCTTACGGGCGTCTGTTGAGGAGTTTAATCGCAACTGCAGGTTTATCTTCACCTGTAACTACAAAAACAAAATCATCGAACCTCTCCACTCCCGATGTGCGGTGGTCGAGTTCGGAATTAAATCCAAAGACAAACCTGGAATCGCAGCAAAGTTCTTCCAGCGTATCAGGACTATTCTTGAGGCAGAAGGCGTTGAATATGATTCAAAAGTCCTTGTCGAACTTATCAACAAACACTTCCCCGACTGGAGACGTGTTCTCAACGAATGTCAAAGATACTCCGTGGGTGGTAAGATTGATACGGGGATTCTCGCAACGTTCTCGGATGTTTCGGTAAATGATCTCATTAAAAACCTCAAGGAAAAAAACTTTCCAGAAGTACGTAAATGGTGTGTCAATAACCTGGACAATGATCCTGGTGTACTACTGCGTCGTGTTTACGATGCTCTTCCTGACGCCGTTGACGGTCCTTCTCTTGCTGCTGCCGTGCTCATTATTGCTAAGTACCAGTATCAGATTGCGTTTGTCGCGGATCAGGAAATCAATCTCCTCGCGGCAATGACAGAAATTATGGTGGAGTGTAACTTTAAATGATTAGTCAAAAAGAACTCAAGCACATGCGTCTCCAAGCATGGTTGCGTGAACATAAATGTGATGACATTGAATACCTTGGAGAAAAGGATGGTGATTATTGGTATCGTATTGGTCCCCACGAAATCACATCCGACCAATTTGAAGACATTGAACTTGTAGGTGAGGTAGAACAATGAATGTAAAACTACTCCGTATTATTACTGGCGAGGAAGTCCTTGCTGAAGTCCTTTCAGAAGATGAAAACACTGTGACCGTTCAAAACGGTTTGGTGGTTCTCCCTAATGCTAATGGTGTAGGATTTGCTCCTTGGGCAACTGTCATTAGTAAGGAAAAGAAAGAGATCACTCTCAGTAGAGAACATCTTGTTTATGTGGTAGAATGTGATGATTCTGTACAAGATAAGTACGAATCTATTTTTGGAAAGATTGTCAAACCTGAGACGAAAAAACTGATTCTATGAAATCCCTGAAAACCCCTCTTCGTTATCCTGGTGGCAAGTCCCGTGCTTGCACCAAAATGGATCAGTACTTTCCTGATCTTAGAGACTACGAAGAGTTTCGTGAACCATTTCTTGGTGGGGGTAGTGTTGCTATACACATCACAAAAAAGTATCCAGATCTCAAGATTTGGGTAAATGATTTGTATGAACCTCTTTATAACTTCTGGTGTGTTCTTCGTGATCAATCACAAGATCTGTGTGAAGTTCTAAGGGAATATAAGTCTACAAATGCCACACCAGAACTTGCGCGTGAACTCTTTCAGCAAATGAAGGTTGAGGTTAATCACAAAGAAAACCCTTATCTTCAGAGAGCAGCAGCATTTTATGTTGTAAATAAGTGCAGTTTTTCTGGACTCACTGAGTCTTCCTCTTTTTCACAACAGGCATCTGTGAGTAACTTTTCCATGAGAGGTATTGAAAAACTCCCCGAATATGGAAAACTGATCAAAGATTGGAAGATTACTAATGTTCGCTACCAAGAGCTCCTCACCGATGATAGATCTATCTTCACTTACCTTGACCCGCCCTACGATATTGGATCTAACCTATACGGAAGGAAAGGTAATATGCACAAATCATTCGACCATGACGGTTTTGCTACCCTGTGTGATAGGTTTGTTGGTCCTCAACTTATATCTTATAACTCGTCTCAACTTATTCGTGAGAGGTTTAAAGGATGGGAAGTAGGCGAGTTTGATTTGACTTACACCATGCGCTCAGTTGGTGAATATATGCGAGAGCAGAAAGAACGTAAAGAGTTGGTATTGTTTAACTATGAAGTGCGAAGTCAAGTTGTATAAGGCAGGAACAGTATTCACTGAACAAGTGATTGCGGTTGATTATCAGGATGCAAGAAAAACTGCCCTTGCTAGGAATCCTGGTGCTACAGTTGTTAGCGTAACAGCGGTATTTAAATAATGGAACTCAAAGACTGGTTGAACTCAATAAACTTTAATAAGGAAAACCTTATTAAAGAAGACCCCGATATTGTTAAACAGTACCCACCCTTTATTGTCAACAAATGTCTTGCGGGACATCTTGATACTATTCTCTTTGCCAATGAGATGAATAAGCATCACCACCTTGATAAAGACATGCAATATTCATTTTTACTAAATAGTCTGAGGAAGCGCAAGAGATTTTCTCCCTGGCTCCGAAAGGATAAGATTGAAGACCTTGAATGCGTTAAGACTTACTATGGTTATAGTAATGAAAAAGCACAACAAGCGTTGAAAATACTCACTCCTGAACAACTAAATTATATTAAGAAAAAACTTGATCTTGGTGGTAAAAAATGAGCAACGTTGTTGAACCTCAGGTTGATTGGTCTCCTGAGCTTATGGTTGAAGTTAGTCTGAATGAACCAGATGATTTTCTGAAAGTGAGAGAAACGCTCACTCGCATTGGAGTGGCATCTCGTAAAGAGAAGAAACTCTATCAATCCTGTCATATCCTGCATAAACAGGGAAGGTATTATATTGTTCACTTTAAGGAACTGTTTGCTCTGGATGGCAAGCACGCTAATCTTACGGTGAATGATTTCCAGAGGCGTAATCGCATTGCTAGACTGCTTGTAGACTGGGGTCTTGTAAGTGTCGTATCAGAAGAATCTATCGTAGATATTGCTCCTTTAAATCAAATCAAAGTTCTTGCTTATCGTGATAAGGGAGAATGGATTCTTGAGCAGAAGTATAATATTGGGAAGAAAACTAAACCCCAATCAGAACAAGCACAGTAAATAACTGTGTGTCTTTCGTGCGGTCTCTACGAAAGTCGGAAACCCGAACCCCAGAGAATGCTTGACATTCCTGGGGTTTTCCCTTATAATATGGAGGTAAACACACAGCCTTCGGCTTTTACATATGACAATTATTTCAATTCCTCTTTCGGGAGTACCCAAAGAGTTGCGACAACAGATTGAAGAACTTCTTCCTGAACCACTTAAAGTTCCTGGTTGGAAATTTGCTGGATATAAGTGGCGTAAACTCACGCAAATTAATACAAAGGATAATCAAGGAAATACTGATAACAGTGTTCGTATCTCTGGCACTGGTGACAATGAAACTTTAGAAGTTTCTCTTCGCAAAGGTTTAGACACATCTTGCCTAACTCCTTCAATTTATCCAAACGACAATGCTCTCAATGGATTTAACCGTCTTAAGCAATTGAAGGGGATTGGATACAAGGAATGGATTTTTGCTCTGTATGAAAGAGATGAATCTACTAGCACTAAATTCCAAGAAACTTTTGAAGATGCTCTTGATGATGCTCGGGCATCAATGAATAAGGGATTTGGGCAAAAGGTTATTACTGATGCTGAACTTGAAGAAATTGCTCGTAAACGTTTTTCAAAACGTGAGGATCGAAGTAAAGATTCGGTTAAAGAATGGCTCTATACTTTGGACCTTAATTTAAGTCCTCAAAAAATTGAAGGTATTGCTGCGAAGGTTGTAAGAGATTTTTCTCGTAAAGGAATTATTGATTCTTATGAGAGGAAAGAAGCACAGCAATTTTTAGATAGTCTTGGTATTGGTGCAGACTTGTTGAATACTTATGGAGTTAATTCTGGATCTGGAGATCCTACTCGTGTCTTGCGGACGATGTACCAGATTATGAAAAACTTTGTTGATAATGAAGATAC
>Ga0163109_10000395_pt1 | contig 35263 bp, 33 predicted proteins | sample CRUFie1St13metaG_FD_108704 | JGI IMG/M metagenome (GOLD analysis project Ga0163109, IMG submission 108704) | Marine microbial communities from the Costa Rica Dome - CRUD Field 142mm St13 metaG | ecosystem: Environmental > Aquatic > Marine > Oceanic > Photic zone | place: Costa Rica: the Eastern...
ATAACGTAAGGTCGACGTTTAAATGGGAACTAATGAAGGCAAAAACGGGAACGCTAAACGGGGCATGGATGACTACTTCAGTTTCTCCTCCGCTGCGAGCGGAGGAGTCTGTTTAACCGTTATAACACAAAAGTATTAAATCAAGTGATAGGAGCTCCATCCTCATTAAATTCGCCAATCCTGCAGGTACCTTCTTCATTACCATTTCCGTTATAGCGAAAGTACTGCACGTGTGTTGTGGGTAAGCCATAACTCCTTGTTACAGGGTTGCCGTCTTCATCCGTTTGGTTTTGCCACATATCCATCCACTTTGCGATTTCTGATCCGTTTAATATCTCCCCTGTCTTATCTGCCTTGTGTAAATCCAACGAGGACATCCAAGTGTAATCCTCCTCTGCATGATCAAGTATAATTGCTGAGGATAGCATGCGGTGCCCATACACTCTGCATCTACTCTCCTTCTCTTCATCATTGTTGCTCGTCTTACTGACGATATCTGTCAGCCAACTCAGCCAAGGCAGCTTCAAACCATAGTGATCTTTGAAATGATTTATTACCGAACCCATCACGTTACAAGCATCTAAAATACTGGCTCCATCATCCTCTTTTGCATAGCATTTCGGCAGTTGCCATTTGCCAGCATTGTTTCTAATCAAAAGGATTTTAGCATTACGGTCTTCAATAAGTATCTGTGCTTCCTCAATGCAGTTCACAGGTTTTTCTTGGATAGCGGCAAATCTGCCATCTCCACGATGATACGGGATCACATGCTTATTACCTGTAGACAGAAAGTCGTGCACTGAAGAAGGATAAATTGTTGGCCCGCAGGCAGGAGGAGAAGATTTTGCGTGAAATTTCATATAAAGCCCACACCGATCAGAGTTACCATAGTTTGGTCGAGGCTCATGCCAAAGGAACCCATCCATCAGAACGACATCACCCTTTTTTAATACCGGATCAACTAATTCAATCTGGCTGGGCACTGGAACCTTCGCTGCATCAACTTGATGAACGCGACCGTCCGAAGGCAATACAATTGATTTTCGATGGGAACCGGGAGCGACAGTTAAAGGACCAGCGGATTCGGTATAATCAACGAATGGTATAACCGCAAACATCCAATTTATGTTCGATCCGACGCATCGCCAGGGTTTGTAGTCATAATGGGTTCCACTACCGTTAACGAAAGGCCTATCACCAATACCTGCACCGGGAGGCCGCATAATAGACCAGTATTGCGCTAATATGGCAGGCTCACCAAAAAGTTCTTCAACCGCCGCTAAGATAGCTGGGTGAGCCAAGCTAACATCCGCTATCTCAGGGTGTTTATCTAACACACGTGGACCCATGGAATGTATTCCAGGAGCAGGATACGCTGGGCCTTTATGGAACGTGTCGTAATCACCTTTGCAAAATGCTGCACGTATCGGCGTAGACAGACGCTCTACGTCTTGATTAGTCAACACCCCCCTAAGGACATGGAACCCATTTTTCTCAAATTCTTCTTTCATAGCCCCCCCCTTGTTGACTCTATCGTGGCAACCCAGGATGCCATTAAGGCAAGGTTGCCTTACCTACCCCCATTAATGCTGTTCTAAACCGGTCCTTCAAATAACTACCACTACTTGATGGAAGGACGAATTTAAGCTTTTCATATTTTATTTTGGCGACAGCCACGACTGGTCCGGGCTCATTAAAGAGAAAGGATTTAAGGCCATCAACTTCTTCCAAAGTACTAACAGAGCGGACAGATTTAATCCCTGAGGCCTCTGCAATCGCGGCAAGGTCGGTTGGTCCCGATGTATGAGTGAATTGAGCACCGGTCTCGCCAAAACGGCTATTATCTAATACCAAAATAGCCAAATTGGGGGTTGGCTTCCATGCTATGGTTGAGAAAGCACCCATACCCATTAACATTTCACCATCACCGGTAATAACTAGGACCCGCCTTTCTTTTTGGGCCTGAGCTAGCCCATAGCCGATCATTGCTGCCCCGCCCATAGCTCCCCAAATATACATGTTATGTTTGTGATCGCCTGCTGCCGCCACATCCCAACATGGAGAACCGAGGCCTGCAACAACCGCTAAACCACTTGGACGTGCATCAAGAAGTGATTTAACGAATGGGCGTCGGGAGATCTCATTTGTCATTTAGCCAACTCCCTAAAATCTTTTGCTCCTAAGAGTTCTTGCGACAGCAAAACCGCGCACAGTTGCTGTGAGTCATATGCTAGCCGAGCCATATTCTCCACTGCTGACGCAACTTGCCCAGGCTCTTCAGCACGATACAAACGCACCCCCATAGCTTCCAGGCAAGCCGGCGTTCCCTGCCCCATAGGCACCTGCCACGGGTTAAATTCTCCATATTCACCACGCATCGTGACAATAATCAGAATAGGAATACGGCACGTGTTGGGCATTGCGAGGGCATTTATAATGTTTCCTACACCACTTGATTGAAGCAACATTGCACCCTTGCGACCTCCAAGCCACGCACCAGAAAGCAGGTGAATACCTTCTTCCTCGCTGGTACACGTTATGCAATCCACCTCATTATCTGCCTCACACATTTCTATCACTTTAGCATGACCTGCATCCGGCACATGACACACTAAATCAATACCCTGGCGCCTTAACGCCGAGAAAGTTTCTTTCTGCCACACATTATCTTCCATGTTTATGGTCTCTGAAATTTAAATTACACGCCAATACAGCAAATTTTGGCTATTAAATCTAGCTAGACCAAAAAAATATGTATTTTTTTGGACATATTGAATTGTGCTGAGTGGTTTTTAATTTTATGTGGCAGATGGAGCTGAACCGCTCAGTGATAGAAGTATTGCACCCCGGAAAACAATCTTAAAGGTCATTATGCCTTAACCTATGAGATAACGTTAACACATAAAGAATTTGCATATGCTTCTAACATCTTCCATTCTCTGAAAAAAGCATTTGAACTGGTTAAAACTCGGTTAGCAACTGCTCGCACTGGCCTGCAAGAATATGGTAATGTCTCTGCGCCGACTGTATTCTTTGTTTTAAAGAAATCCATGGAGCGCGGCCTTAGAGACAAGAGTTTGTTAGGTGCACTTGGGCCCGGTTTTTCCGCTGGCTTTACAGTTTTGGAGCGATAACGAGATTGTCTATTTTGCATTTAATTTTAGTATCTGTAGTGATACTTCGCCTTTTTGAATTAATACATTCCTACAGAAATGCGAAACGTCTCCTCGACAATGGTGGGGTCGAGTACGGCAGCAAACATTATCCATTACTAGTTCTAATTCATGTAAGTTGGTTGATCTCGATTTGGTGGGTTGTCCCATCTGCTACAGAACCGAGTTTAGAGTTACTTTCTGTATTCATTCTACTTCAAATATTTAGGTTTTGGATTATCGCAAGTCTCGGCCCCTATTGGACTACACGAGTTATTTCATCAAATGACTTTCCAATTATTAATCGGGGGCCATACCGCTTTATGAAACACCCAAATTATTTAGTGGTTTGCGCAGAAATAGCAGTGTTACCGATGGTTTTTGGGGCTGTAGAGATAGCAACAATATTCAGTATTTTAAACGCCGCAGCACTCGCTTGGCGGATTAAAATTGAGGAAAATGCATTGGAACCACGTCGCAATAATAAGATACCCAATCATTCCGGATCACTATGACGATATCCTCGAACGGTAATCGCTGCATTAAGACTACAAATACTAGTCGTATAGATCTCGATCACGCTCATAGGAGTCTCGAAAAATCTCTAAAAGCTTCCGTGCCTCCGAATTGTGGTCGGCATATTGCATTAGACCTTTGGTAATGTAGGAGGAAAAACCTACAGCCTCTCCCTTGCCTCGGAGCCTGTAGCGTCCTGCAATGTCCACCAAATCGTCATGCACAAGCCTTCGTGCCATCACATTCAACTGAGATTTCACAAAGCGATTTTTTGACCGCCAGCGGTTTTGTGCGCTTGCCGTCGCCATTTCCGCCTCCACTTCGATGCTCATTATTATATTATGTCTTGTTCGCCGTATACATAATCACAAAACAAGTAACCTTGGCAAATTATCATTAGACGGATTTCTTAGGTTTGAAATATAAACAGAGGTACAAACCAAGGTCCAACGGATCTAGCAAACAGGATACCTTTGCATAATGAGCAATAAAATCAAAAAATTGCTAAGTGTTATGAGACAGCTCCGTCACCCGGAATCCGGTTGCCCGTGGGATCGAAAACAGACTTATGAGTCGATTGCACCCTACACTATAGAGGAGGCGTATGAGGTTGAAGACGCTGTTGAAAGAAAGGATATAGAAGCGCTTAAATCAGAATTGGGTGATCTTCTATTTCAGGTCGTATTTTATTCGCAAATTGCTAATGAAGACGGTGAATTTTCTTTCGATGATGTTGTTGAAGCTATCACGGAAAAGATGGTCAAACGCCATCCTCATGTATTTTCCAATGAAACTTTTCATAATGCAGAGGAACAAACCAATAACTGGGAGGCACACAAAGAGGAGGAACGAAACAGAAGAGCAGCTTTACAAAAACGTTCTATCAGTATTTTAGACGATGTTCCTAACAATCTTCCAGCACTAGTACGAGCAAAAAAACTTACCAAAAGGGCTGCACGAGTAGGTTTTGACTGGCCACAAACGGACCAGGTTATTGCAAAAATTGATGAAGAACTCGCTGAAGTAAAAGCCGAAATATATGCCAATACATCGCAAAACTGTCTGGAAGATGAAATTGGAGATCTTCTCTTTACAGTTGCTAACTTAGCACGGCATTACAAAATTGACCCTGAAACTGCACTCAAAAAAACAAACCGAAAATTTATTGACCGCTTTCATTTTATCGAACAAAAGCTGGAAGCTTCTGGTATGAGCTTTGAAGATGCTAGCCTAGAATTGATGGAAGAGCATTGGCAAACAGCTAAAACTATGCTTCTAAAAATAGAATAGCACTTTGTGATTAATCGTTTTTAAGTAAATGCATAAGACTGGATGTGTCCCAACGTTCTCCACCACGACTTTGAACGGCAGCATAAAATTGGTCTACTAAAGCGGCTACAGGAAGCCTTGCGCCGTTCTTATGTGCCTCTTGAAGGGCAATACCGAGATCTTTTCTCATCCAATCTACTGCAAAGCCAAAGTCATATTCATCCTTACACATGGTTTTAGCTCGATTTTCCATTTGCCAAGACCCAGCTGCACCTTTTGAAATCGTTGCTATAACTTTCTCCATATCAAGGCCGGCTTTCATACCAAAATTCATACCTTCTGCGAGACCTTGTACAAGACCAGCAATGCATATTTGATTCACCATTTTTGTTAGTTGGCCACTTCCTGGTGGCCCAATTAGGGTCACTTGGCGCGCAAAACAGTTAAGAACTGGCTCGGCTTTTTCAAAGATATCTGTATCACCACCACACATTACTGTAAGAATTCCTTTTTCTGCACCGGCTTGACCACCCGAGACGGGCGCATCAATGAACCCGATCCCTCTATCTTTTGCAATTTTATGTAATTCGACTGCGAGGGTTGCCGAGGCTGTGGTGTTGTCAACCAAGACAGAGCCAGGTTGCATACCCTCAATTGCGCCGTTTTTACCTAAAAGAACACTACGAAGGTCTGAGTCATTACCGACACACGAAAAAACATAGTCTGCACCCGAGGCTCCAGCGCTTGGCGTCTTTGCAAGTGTTCCTTGAAATTCCTTTACCCATTTTTCTGCCTTACTCTTGGTGCGATTATAAACAGAAATATCATGCCCGCCCTTTTGAAGATGGCCGGCCATTGGGTAGCCCATCACACCTAAGCCGATAAAAGCAATCTTACTCATCGAAATTCCTCATTTTTGTTAATGATACATATTAACTTCATATGGTCAGGAAACTTTAATGTGGCCGCAAAAAGGCATTAATCGAGTTCCAGACCTCTTCATTAGGGGTAGTTAGTAGACCATACACTTTATCAGCACCGCTATAAAAATCACCGTTTAATAAAGCAGAGTAACCGCCTGCTTCCTTATGCAACAGAACTCCAGCAGCGTGATCCCAAGGATGTAGTGTCCGATAAAGAGAAAAATGTTTATCACCACAGGCTAGGCGTAGAAAATCGAATCCAGCGCAATGATAATTAACCATTTGGGCAAAGTTGTCGAGTTTAGGCCGAACTATATCACGATACTCATACCCCCACGCACTGGCATGGGCCGAGCCAGAAGACTTTTCTAAAGAGACAGCAGAGGCAACACTCATGGGCTTTCCATTACAAAAAGCACCCTCTCCTTTCGAACCAATGGCCATCTCGTCAGACATCGGAGAATATATTAACCCGAATATGGTTTCACGTTTTATTATGAGGCTCACCAGTACCGCAAATGGTTCCTTTCCGGCCGCGAAGTTCGATGTTCCATCTACAGGGTCTATTAGCCATACAGGCGCCTCTTCATCTAATACCTTTATAACTGATGGGTCATTCTCGACCGTTTCTTCACCAATTGCCACAGTGCCAGGAAATAACATTTGTAATTCACGAATTAATATTTTTTCTGCTTCTATATCGGCCGTGGTCACCAAATTACCAGCATTACCAGGCCTTTTTTCAATTACGTCAGCACTCCCAAGAGCGCCAAACCTTGAAAGTATTTCATCTTCCGCAACTGTCCTTACAATAGCAGCTACTTTCTCTGGATCGATATGTGACACTTATCCTCCTAATAAGAAGGGCCGCACGATGGGTGCGGCCCTTCCAAAATATAGTGATGACAGGGGCACTACATCATGCCGCCCATACCACCCATGTCAGGCATTGGTGGCGCTGCGGGAGCAGCAGGCTCCGCCTTTTCAGCAACCATTGCTTCCGTTGTTATGAGGAGGCCGGCTACCGAAGCTGCATCTTGAAGGGCAGTCCGTACAACCTTAGCCGGATCAATGATACCTTTAGCAACCATGTCAACATACTTACCGGTCTGTGCATCAAAGCCACTAGTAGCACCTTTTGACTCTAATACCTTCCCAGAGACAACAGCACCATCTTCACCAGAGTTTTCGGCGATCTGACGGATTGGCGCCATGATTGCCTCTTTGATGATGTCAATACCTCTACGTTGGTCATCGTTCGCAGGATTTAGCGAATTGAGAGCTTTTTGTGCCTTAAGAAGAGCCGTACCACCACCAGGCACGATACCCTCTTCAACGGCGGCCCGAGTGGCGTGCATAGCGTCATCCACACGGTCCTTTTTCTCCTTAACCTCGACCTCTGTCGCCCCGCCGACGCGGATAACGGCAACGCCACCAGCAAGTTTCGCCAACCGTTCCTGTAGTTTCTCGCGATCATAATCCGAGGTTGTCTCTTCGACCTGCGCACGAATTTGATTACAGCGACCTGTGATGTCCGACTTCTTACCAGAACCTTCAACGATCGTAGTATTATCCTTGTCAATGGAAACGCGTTTAGCACTTCCCATCATGTCCAAAGTAACGTTCTCGAGCTTAATCCCGAGATCCTCAGAAACCACCTGACCTCCGGTGAGAATAGCGATATCCTGAAGCATTGCTTTACGACGATCACCAAAGCCAGGCGCTTTGACAGCAGCGACCTTCAGCCCGCCTCGCAGTTTATTAACGACCAAAGTAGCGAGCGCCTCACCTTCTACGTCTTCAGCTATTATGATTAGCGGACGTCCTGACTGAACTACAGATTCAAGGACGGGCAACATTGCCTGAAGGCTAGAAAGCTTGCTTTCGTGAAGAAGAATGTAAGGATTTTCCATCTCACAGATCATTTTCTCTGCGTTGGTGATGAAATATGGCGATAGATAGCCTCTATCAAATTGCATCCCCTCTACGACGTCTAATTCAGTCTCGAGACCCTTCGCCTCTTCCACTGTTATAACGCCCTCATTACCAACCTTTTCCATAGCTTGGCTTATCATACGACCAACATCGGCATCACCATTCGCTGAAATCGTTCCAACCTGTGAAATTTCTTCGTTGGTCTTAACCTTCTTAGAACTCTTCTCAATGTGGGTAACAACCGCGTCTACAGCGAGGTCAATACCACGCTTGAGATCCATTGGGTTCATTCCAGCAGCTACTGCTTTTGAACCTTCACGAACGATTGCTTGTGCCAAAACTGTCGCAGTAGTCGTACCATCACCGGCAACATCGTTGGTTTTGGAAGCGACCTCACGGACCATTTGAGCGCCCATGTTTTCAAACTTGTCTTTAAGTTCAATTTCTTTAGCAACAGTTACACCGTCTTTTGAAATGCGCGGAGCACCAAAAGCCTTGTCTAATACGACGTTACGCCCTTTCGGACCAAGCGTCACCTTGACCGCATCGGCCAAGATATCTACGCCCGCAAGCATTTTCGTGCGAGCGTCAGTTGAAAATTTTACTTCTTTAGCAGCCATTGTATCTAACCTTCCCTTAAGATCCTTACTCGATGATGCCCATAACGTCGGTTTCGCGAACAATCAGCAAATCTTCGCCGTCAACCTTCACTTCGGTCCCGGACCACTTACCATACAACACGCGATTTCCTTTTTTAACGTCGAGCGGGGTAATCTTCCCATCATCACCCTTGGTGCCAGATCCAGCGGCGACGACTTCGCCCTCCATCGGCTTTTCTTTGGCGGTGTCTGGAATAATGATCCCCCCAGCAGTCTTCTCTTCCGCATCCAATGGACGGATTAAAAGACGATCATGCAGCGGCCTTAGTTTCATTTAGTTATCTCCTACAGATGAAAAAAGTTTATCTGATAATGGTTTTGGATGCCGACCTTTCGGCCGTACAACCTATAAATTTGGCACTCTGTTAAAACGAGTGCCAGCCGTGATGTAAGTATCGTTGCGTGCCCTGTCAACCGGTCCGTGCTATTTTTTTTTACATTGTAGAAACCGAACCTGGGAAAAGACGATTAAACCTTTGATATTCAATAGAGTTTACTGTCACAGCTATATGCGCATACGTATCATCGTCTCTACGCTTAAGAACCTGCCCATTACGATATAGCCATGCTAGTGCTGCGCCATCAGCCAGAGAGACTTTGATATGATGACATGCATGAGACTCATCCAACACGCCCTCTATCGCGCCTAGCAGGTTGCTTAGCCCTTCGCCCGACACTGCAGAAACAGCAATTTTTTCCTGAATCGAACTGTTATTTTGCTGTAGGGCAACCTTCTTACAGTCATCAAGTAAATCTATTTTATTCAATACTTCTATTGGAGGTCGAGCATCGGGCCTCACTAGACCTGAAAGTACCCCCATCACATCTTCACACTGGGCCTCTGTATCAGCATGTGAGACATCGCGCACGTGAATTAAAATATCTGCTTCACTAACTTCTTCTAGTGTAGCCCGAAACGCAGCCACCAGCTCGGTTGGAAGATCCGAAATGAACCCGACCGTATCTGATAATACTGCTTGTCTTCCAGATGGCAGTTTAAGAGAACGGTGAGTTGGATCGAGTGTTGCAAATAACTGGTCCTGCGCAATAACACTTGCTTTAGTTAAACGGTTAAATAGTGTTGATTTTCCTGCATTTGTATACCCTACCAATGAAATAATTTCATATGGTTCACGCTTACGCGCTTTTCGATGGATGCGTCGTGTCTTACAGATTTTATTAAGATCACGCTTCAACCTACCCATCCGTTCGTCGATCAGTCGTCGATCGATTTCTAATTGGCTTTCACCTGGGCCACCAAGGAAGCCAAGCCCTCCACGTTGACGTTCAAGGTGCGTCCAGCTCCTTACCAAACGCGATCTTTGATAACTCAACGAAGCTAGTTCTACTTGGGTTCTGCCCTCCTTTGTCTTGGCTCTAGCCCCAAAAATTTCGAGTATTAATCCGGTACGATCTATGACTTTTGAATCCCAAATGCGCTCCAAATTTCTTTGTTGCACAGGTGTTAACGCGCAGTTCATTATTACCAAAGAAGGTCGATTCAGATTGTCCAACATGGTACCAATGTGCTCAGCTTGTCCCGAACCAATATATTTTCCGGGATCAATCTTGTTAACCGAGAGTATTTCAGAACCGACTACGTCTAGCCGTATTGCTGCTGCTAGCCCGTCAGCCTCGTCAAGACACGCCTCTGGAGAACGGCGACCGATATTGTTTTTCAATTTCGGTTGAACTAGAAAACATCGTCCATTTGTCTGGCTGTCGGGGCGTTCAAATTGGAAACCCGACATGGAAACCCTATCAATTATTGTTCGTCGGTATCTGCATTAGTTTCAACGTCAGCATCATCGTTTTCAAATAGCTGTATAGGCTGAGATGGCATAACTGTCGAAATAGCATGCTTATAAACCAGTTGCGAGTGAGTATCTCGACGCAAGAGTACACAAAAATTATCGAACCAAGTAATTATGCCCTGAAGTTTTACCCCATTCACCAAAAACACCGTAACAGGCATTTTAGCTTTCCGAACTGAGTTTAAAAAAACATCCTGGAGATTGTGATGCTTATCCGCATTCTTCATCTTACATGCCCCTTTTAATTACTGTCCTGATCACGACAGTTATCTTATTTGTTTAGCACCATTCTATTTTCAGGCCTTTATAGAGACACACTACTCTCTACTAATCAAATAAAAGTAACCGATCTAACAGCCATGGTTACATCGTCTCAAGCAAAGTAGCCAGATCTCTGCAACTTGATAACGATACTTGATTGGGAATATTTCCACTCTTGCCGATCCTTTTTTTTTCTTTATTGATAAGTATTGGAATACAACCACTATTTTTTGCAGTTTCGATATCAATGTCAGAATCTCCAACGTACCAAATGACCGACTTACCCGCTATGGCATTTTTTTGCATAAACAAATTTATGGGAGCTGCGTTAGGCTTATCGTAGTCGGCGTCCCCTGCACCTATGACGTCAATGAAGTGTTTATCCCATTCAAGGTGTTTAACTTCTTGTCTCAGATACTTACCTGTTTTGTTACTAATGACGCCCAAAACATCCACCAACTGACTTGCTCGTATAAGCATTTCATGAGCGTGAGGCATGGGCTTTAAATTTTGTATGTGGCGCTTCTCAAAAGCCTTATAAAATACATCTGCTGCATCATGCCATTTTTCCCCAAACAGCGAAGGAAATGAGTCCCGTAATGACTTCTGAACACGCTTTTGAGTCTCTTCAAGACTCCAAGGCTTTTTACCCATAGCTAAAAATGTTTCCGCCAATGCAGCGTGAATAATCTGCCAGCTATCAACGAGAGTATTGTCCCAATCAAATAGAATTACCGAGGGTTTTTTGAGGTTAAATGTCAAAACCTTACTCTTTTTGGAAACCAGAAAACTTAATGTACAACGCCTGTAATTTTTTAGTCACGGGGCCGACCTTACCACTCCCTATTTTATGCCCGTCTATAGATGTCACAGGAGTGGCAAGTGATGTTGCCGAAGTGAAAAAAGCCTCATCAGCCTTTAATGCCTCGCTCGTCGTGAACCCTCTTTCATGTAATTTAAGTCGTTCTTCCTTTGCAAGAGCGATGATTGTTCGGCGCGTTATACCATTCAAGATTTCATTTGATGGGGGGCGGGTTAAAATCTCTCGATTTGAGGTTACTATCCAGGCGTTTGAAGAAGACCCTTCCGTTATGAAACCATTTTCATCAACCATCCACGCCTCACCAGCACCCGCTTTAACCGCATCAGATTTTGCCAAACAGTTGGCTATAAGTTGGGTAGTCTTAATATCGCGACGATGCCATCTAAGATCAGGGGCCGTTATGACTGAGACACCATCCCTTATACTAGGCTTTGCGATAAGGTTTGAAGAACGGGCCATAATAACCAGACCGGGTGTAATATTATTAGGAATGAGATGATCGCGGGGAGACACTCCTCGCGTAACTTGAAGATAGACAAAACCATTCGTTATCCGATTCAATCGGACCACCTCCCGAATAAGAAGCGATAGAATACGACGAGGCTTTGGTAATGGAATGCTCAGCTCTGAGAGAGAATATTCAAGCCGATTGAGATGTTCATCTTCGTCAACGAGGATACCGTTGTTCAAAAAAATGACTTCATAGACGGCATCACCGAAGTTGAAGCCGCGATCCTCAATATCAACCTTTGCATTACGACGTTGCAAAAACTTACCATTTACATAGACACATCTTGTCATTTTTTAAGTCCTTTACCCATCACCTAATGCGTCTATGATCGTATTCAATTGTGCCTACATAAAATCCAATCGCACGGCGAACAGTTTCTCTACTTCCCGAATGGTACCCGTAGCAGCAAGTAGTATTACTCTATCGCCTGTGCGAATATCGGTGTCTGCCCGCGGTATCAGCACCCTGTGATCACGGACGATTGCTCCGATTATAACACCACGTGGCAGCTTCTTATCGCCAAGCATCGCACCTACAAGCGGCGACGTCTCCATTACTTCAGCTTCTATGATTTCTCCAAAACCCTCCCATAAAGAATAGACGCTGCGTATTCTACCTTGCCTTACATGACGTAAGATTTGAGAGACAATTATTGACCGAGGATTCACTAGAATATCAACGCCTAGTTTTGTAACCAAGGATGCATAACTATCTCGCTTGACCAGCGCTATGGCTTGTTTCACCCCAATTTGTTTTGCCAACAAAGATCCAAGAACATTGGTTTCGTCATCGTCGGTCACAGCTACTATTGTATCGGCCGATGCAATATTAGACTCTGCCAGTATCTCTTGATCGAATATATCTCCCTGCAAAACAGTGGTTTCTGGAACGATTTCCGCGATTTTCCTTGCGCGCTCACGATCCATTTCGATTATTTTTGCGGTGACACCCACGCGTTCCTCTATCGTTTTGGCGAGATAACTACCAACGTTACCACCACCTACAATTACAAGCCTACTAGCCTCTATTTCCTCATACCCGAAAATTTCCATTACTCGATTAACGTGCTCGGTCTCACTGACAAAATACACCTCATCGCCGGGTAGCATCTGGTCTCTTGAGGTAGGTATTCTAACATCGCCATCACGTGAAATACCCACTACGACGACATTGAGGTCAGGGAATAATTCGGTCAATTGTCTAAGGGGAGTATTTACAATAGGGCATTTCTCAGAACAGCGAACGCCAATGACGCGAACATTATCTTCAGCGAGTGGTATCATATCGAATGCGCCGGGCACGGCAAGCCTCCTGTCTATTGCCTTGGCCACTTCTACTTCTGGCGAAATGATAACGTCGATTGGCATATGATCCCGGCTGAATAAATCGGCCCAAACTGGATCCAGGAAACTTTGCTGGCGAATCCTCGCAATCTTTGTTGGGACATTAAATAGTGAATGAGCGACCTGGCATGCCACCATGTTGACCTCATCAGCATAGGTGACAGCAATGATCATATCTGCCTCATCCGCATTTGCTGCAGCAAGAATCGCAGGTTCAGAGGCATTACCGACCATCGCCTGCACATCAAGTGCTTCGTTTACGCGTCCAATAAGTTCCGGGGCACGATCAATAACTGTAACATCGCTACCCTCGATGGAAAGATAGCGTGCTATGCTAAAACCAACTTGCCCGGCACCACAGACTATGACGTTCATTGACTATCTCACAATTTTGAAACTTCAGGTTAACCCACACTACTCACAGTTTTTTCGTTACCGTGAAGGCCAAGACTTTTCAACTTTCTATGAAGCGCTGCGCGATCCATACCTACGTAACTGGCAGTTTTGCTGATGTTGCCGCCAAAGCGTATTAATTGGAAATTTAAATACTGTCTTTCAAATGCTTCGCGCGCCTGCCGCAGCGAGACGTTCATTAGCTCAAAAGAAACTTCCTCGCCCTTTTCGCCTTCGTCAACGCCTATAGCCTTAATTACATCACTAGGCAGAATAGCAGCCGTGACGTCAACGTCCGTCAAAAGCAAAAGACGCTGAATTACGTTTGCCAATTCCCATACATTGCCAGGCCATTTGTGTGCCTGAAGTGCAGCAAGTGCATCCGGCGAAAACCTTCTCGGTTGACGGTTGGTCGATTGCGCAGTTCTTCGCATAATATCTTCGGCGAGTTCTGGTAAATCCTCTAGTCTATTGCAGAGGGGCGGCAGTTGAAGGGGCACAACACTGAGCCGGTAAAAAAGGTCTTCGCGAAAAGTCCCGTCAGAGATGGCGACTTTAAGGTCACGGTTAGTTGATGCTAGCACCCTCACATCCACATTTACGAACGACGTACCTCCAACACGTTTAAATTCCGGTTTATGCAAAACACGAACAAGTTTTGCTTGGGTCTCTATGGGAATGTCGCCAACTTCATCCAAAAATAGTGTACCACGATGAGCTTTTTCAAGGGCTCCGACACGACGAGCGGCCCTATCATTAGCCTCGTGACCAAACAACTCCCGCTCTAGGTCTTCTTGTTCAAGGCCGGCGCATGATAGAGTGACAAAGGGCCCTTCATTGCGAGGGGATACAGCGTGCAATACGGCAGCGGCAACCCCTTTACCACTTCCGGGGGGGCCGCTAATCAACACTCTGCTGTCTGTCTGCCCCACCTTATTTAGAGAGCTCCGCAGTTGGGACATAACAGAAGACCTTCCCACAAGTTTTGCTTGCTGTTCGACAGAACGGGCCCGCAGCTCCTCATTTTCGTTTCTCAGTCTGATGTCCTCTAAAGCACGTCCTACACTATGAATAAGAACATCTGTTTTGAAAGGCTTTGTAAGAAAATCATAGGCTCCCATTTTTGTCGCATTTACAGCCATATCAAAAGTTGCATGCCCGCTTATCATCAATACCTGCTGCTCTGGGTTTTCTCGGCGTATTTGTTCTAACATTTGGAGGCCATCAAGCTCACTATTCTGAAGCCAAACGTCTAAAATTATGAGGCTTGGTTGGCGGCTAGCGAATGCGGCAAAAGCGTCTTGGCTCGTGGCTGCCTCTCGAGTTTCATATCCCTCGTCTTGCAGAATACCCGCTATAAGATTGCGAATATCTCCCTCATCATCAACTATTAGGATATCGTGCGCCACCGGTTTAGTCTCGTTTCCTATTCAACAACTTGTTCCATTGATTGTTGTGGGGCCTGCAACGACAAACCCTGCGCTACTTCATCGTCAGTTTTTTCAAGTCTTGGGCCACTCATACACAAAGTAACGCAAGCACCCCCCATCTTTCCATCACGCAGTTGCAAACTGCCTTTATGATCGTCCATAATCTTTCGAACTATAGCCAACCCAAGCCCAGTTCCCTTTGCACGAGTTGTGAAATATGGCTCCGTTAAACGGTCACGCTGTTTGTTGGGCAAACCCCTACCGTTGTCTTCTACCTCTATTATAGCAACGTCATCGGAATGACTTAACCGGAGATGTATCTCTCCCCGTTTTGTCCCAATATTAGGACATGCCTCAATGGCCTCTGCTGCATTTAATAAAAGGTTTGTAAGTGCTTGACTTATCTGCCTTCCATCGCATTTGAAGTACAGTGGTTGGTCCGGCAATTCAGTCTTAAAAATGAACTCGCGATGCGCACTTCGTTGCAAGAATTCCGCCTGACGAACAAGTTCAGACAAATTTTCACAACGCATCACCGGTAATGGCATTCTGGCAAAGCTCGAAAATTCATCCACCATGCGACCAATATCTTCAACGTGACGGATGATTGTGTCGGTGCAGGTTTCAAACGTTTGGCGGTCGGAGCTAATTTCGCTCATATATTTGCGCTTTAAACGTTCAGCCGATAACTGTATCGGGGTTAAAGGATTTCTAATTTCATGTGCAATACGTCTAGCTACATCTGCCCAAGCTGCTTTTCGCTGCGCCGACATTAACTGTGAAATATCGTCAAATGTGACAACGAAGCCACAAACTTGCCCGCCAACGTGCTCTGTTCCAATACGCACTATTAAGGTACATGGCTCACGTTCTCTAGTTATCCGGATTTGACGTTCAATGAATCGGCCAGTTGATGAATTTTTCACGTCGTCAAGCATATCTGCCATTTCGGGGATAACTGCACCGAGAAACTCGCCGAGCTTTTGTTCCAGATTTTGTCCAGTCAAAGTTGACGCCGATCTGTTAGGGAGGTTTATTCGTCCCTCTTCGTCTAATCCAATGACCCCGGCAGATACTCCAGAAAGAACCGTTTCAGTAAACCGACGCCTCTCGTCCAATTGCTGATTAGCTTCAACTAACTCTCCCCGACTTCTTCCAAGCTCACCTGTCATTCGGTTGAAAGCACGGCTCAAAAGACCAAGCTCCTTTGTCTCAGCCTCTTCGGGCACTCGTACGGCGAGATCCCCTGAACGCACTCTTTCAGTTGCATCAATCAAAGCACTTATCGGTCGGGAAAATTGAGTGGCAACAATAAGTCCGAACCAAGACGCCGCTAATAACAGAATTAGAGCCAGACCAATAAATAATAATGCAAACGAAATTTCTATATTCTCCCGCTTGAGTTCTAAATTTTCAAACCGTTCAACTGAAAGTTGTGTGCGCTTTGTCTGTGCCAGAACCTTTGGTTCAACAAACCGACCAACATAAAGATAGTGATCAATATAATTATCCAAGCGCACAAGTGCTCTCACTCTATCATCGTTTTTGCTTGTTAAAATTGCCACTTCACCCTTACGCGCCAAATTAAACTTTTCTGGTGGTATTCCCTCAAATTCTAAGACATAGGTAAGCCCTGCTCTGGCTAAAACTTCTCCAGTGCTTGAGATGAATACTATCGCCTCAGTTAAGCCACGCAGATTAGATTGAATATTCAGCGCATAATTCAAAAGTTTGGGATTTCCTTGCAGAGCATTTGTTTCAAGATTAAGCGACTTTGACACAGCAAGCACATCTGCACGTAAATTATTTTTATGCTCTGCCATGTAAGCCTCAGCGACTGCTACGGATTGGTTCAGGGCTGTTCGAACTTCACTTGAAAACCACGTTTCCACGCCAAACTTAAAGAAAAGCACTGACGCACCCGCAACCAAAAGCGCTGGAACGATAGAGATAAAACCAAAAAGAGTTGCAAGGCGCACATGAAGCCTCGATCCAGCTGAGCCTCTTAACCGGTCCGTCCAAACACGAGCAACACGCCAACCAATAAAAATAGCCAGTAGCAGTAATAGGACCAAATCTATAACGAGGAGTCGAGACACCCATACTGAGTCAGACCCAAAAGGTTCCATCCCTCGAATGGCCATATAAGTCGCGATTACGGAAAAACATGCCAAAATAGCTAACGCCACCGCAAACCACCGCCCAGCAAGGTGCCGCTTGAGTGCTGTTTCCCCAACCTTAGAGGTGCTTCCCGGATTGGCGGGGTTGGTTCCTGTCCCAGTCATAAAATTTTCCCAGGCTTATGTGATCCCAAAGTTATAATTCAATTACAACAATAAGTCCCTACTTCTAAAAGTATAAATTTTATGATGGTTTTGGTTGTAAATCCTTGAGATTCATCAACGGGGACGTTTTATTACTTCTATTCCTAATTCCCGTATTTTTTTTCGAAGGGTATTTCTGTTTAGTCCAAGCATTTCCGCTGCACGCACCTGATTTCCTCGAACAGAATTCAGCGAAATACTTATAAGCGGCTTCTCTATTTTGCTTATAATTTTTTCGTATAGTCCATTCGGAGGAAGTGCGTCTTTGTATGATGCAAAATATTCTAATAAATGATTTTCAACCGACTCAGATAAACTTTCCGAATTTGCACTACCAGTTTCATTGACTTGTGATATTTCTGCCAATTCACTTTCTATGACGTCGACGGTAATATTTTGCTGAGAATAAAGAGCTGCCAGCCGACGAATCATATTCTCTAATTCACGTACATTGCCTGGCCAACGATGCGCTTGAAGTCGCAATAAGGCATCACTATCAATTGATTTAACCGGTAACCCCTCGGCAGAAACTTGTTGTAAAAAATACCTCGCTAAATCGGGAATATCCTCTGACCGCTCACGTAGAGGTGGAAGTCGCATTGGCACGACATTAAGCCGGTAATACAAGTCTTCCCTAAAATTACCTTGCTGCACTAACTTGGTGAGATCATGGTGAGTAGCCGCCACAATTCTCACATTTGCTTTGATAGGAATGCGCCCTCCCACGGTTGTAAACTCCCCTTCTTGCAGCACTCGAAGAAGCCTAGTTTGCGTATCAATCGGCATATCACCGATTTCATCTAGGAACAAAGTACCACCCTCTGCTTGCTCAAAACGACCATAGAACCGGTTTCCGGCACCGGTAAACGCTCCTTTTTCGTGACCAAAAAGCTCGCTCTCTATAAGGTCATGGGGTATCGCGGCCATATTAATTGCAACAAATGGAGCGTGCTTTCGTTTCCCATAATCATGGAGTGCACGTGCAGCGAGCTCTTTCCCTGTTCCGGACTCTCCATTGATGAGCACTGTGAGGTCAGTCCCCATGAGACGAGCAAGTATGCGATAAATTTCCTGCATAGCTGGCGATCTTCCGATTAATGGAAGACGCTCCTCACCTTCTATAGATTCCTCATCTGGCACATCTTTCAAGGCTGGCTCTTCAAGCGCACGATTAATCACCCTAAATAATTCAGTGAGGTCAAAGGGTTTTGGCAAATATTCAAAAGCACCCCTTTCAGTTGCCTTCACAGCCGTAAGCAATGTGTTCTGAGCACTCATTGCGATAACACGGAGTTCTGGCCGCATCTTTCGTATTCTAGGTATCAGATCCAAAGCATTTTCATCTGGCAGCACAATATCAGTAAGCACTACATCACCGTTTCCATCCGTAATCCAGCGCCACAGAGTGGTGGCATTACTAGTGGATCGCACATCATAACCCTGCCTTAGTAATGCTTGCCCGACAACTGTCCGGATTGAGTGGTCGTCATCAGCTACCAATATAACGGGTTGTTGTTTATTCACTATTCTCGCTCCGTGCCATAGGCATCATCACTTTGAAGATTGTTTTGTTAGAACCATTTAAAACATCAATCATTCCGCCATGATCATCGACAAGTTTAGCGACCAAAGCTAGCCCTAGCCCCGCATTTTGAGCTTTCGTGCTGACAAAAGGGTCAAAGATTTGCCGTACTATCTCATTTGGAATACCCCCACCATTGTCCTCTATAGAAATGATGAGAGGGAGGTCAATTCTCGAGTGTAATCCTGGTGTCGCCAGTCGCATTCCAATTTGAAAAGCGGTGTGCACTTTTATGTACGGCTCTTGAACTCCATCTAAAGCTTCAGCGGCATTCTTTGCCAGGTTGAGGAATACTTGAATTAGATGATCTCTATCTCCAAAAACTTTTGGCAAAGAGGGATCGTAAGCTTTTATAATAGGTATTCCTTTCGCAAATCCCGTGCTCGCTATGCGAATCACGTGGTCCAGAACTTCATGTAAATTAACACCATATTTCTCAATTCTTGGTCTGTCAGAAAATGCTTCAATTCGGTCTATCAATCTGCAAATACGATCACTTTCATCTATTATTAAACGGGCAAGATGCCTTTCGTCAGACGGCGCAGATTGTTCAAGTAATTGAGCAGCACCTCTTACCCCGGAAAGAGGGTTTTTAATTTCATGAGCAAGAACCGCAGACATAGCCGAAACAGAGCGGGCCACATCTCGATGAACAAGGGAAGTATCAATCCTCTCTGCAACGGTAAGTTCGTTGATAACGAGGGCTACGAAAGACTCATGACTACCGAGAGTTGTCGCAGTCACACTTACCACTTTATCTCCTATTCTAGGTGTCGCCAATCGAATACAGAATTCTTGCATGCTGTTTCTGGTCCGCCGGACCTTGTGGGTAAGGCTCATTAAAGGACTGTCCTGTGGGATCAAATCCTGTAAATTTCGGTCGGTCAGCCCTAAGATGCTTAATTGAAAAAAGTTTTCTGCAGCGGGATTTGCATAAACAATTTCATCCGACCCGTCTGCTACCAACACCGGCAATGGTATTTCGGAGAGAAGCTCTCCAGCAAAATCTAAAGCTAGGGGTGTTTTTAAAGAGATACTAGAAGTCATGCCTTCAATATTTTTTGATGATCATAGAAAAATGCCTTTAACAACTCAATCACTTGGTGAGGGTTGTCGCATTTACTTATACTCACGCGCGCATCATTAGAATTCTGGAAATTTTGGATATACCAACATAAATGTTTACGCGCTATCCTGAGTCCCCTATCGATTCCATAATGTGATAAAATTGCGCTGTAGTGGGAGAGCACAGAAGACAAAACAGTCTCTAAACAAGGATCTTGCGATCGTTTCCCAGTTTCAAGAAATAATTTTACCTGACTCAATAGCCATGGCTTACCTTGACTTCCTCGACCAAGCATCACCCCATCAGCTCCAGATAAAGCGAGGCATTGTTTCGCATCTTCAGGGCTTAAAATATCTCCATTGGCTATTACCGGTATTTTTATAGCCTCTTTAACCTCCCTTATAAAATTCCAGTCAGCAATTCCCTTAAAAAATTGACACCGGGTCCTTCCATGTACGGTAACCATCTGTACGCCTTGTTCTTCTGCAATACGGGCAAGGTTTGGTGCGTTACGACTATTTTCATCCCACCCAGTACGCATTTTTAAAGTCACCGGCACAGAAACAGCTTTAACAACTGCGCCTATGATTTGAGCGGCCAGACGCTCATCTCTCATAAGCGCAGATCCGCATGCTTTATTCGTTACCTTTCTCGCGGGACATCCAAAATTTATATCAATCGCTGCAGCCCCTCTGGCTTCATTAATTTGCGCTGCCTCAGCCATCAACAACGGGTCCCGGCCCGCAATCTGCACCGATATAGGAAATTCAGACGCACAATCGTTGGGAATTTTCTTCATCTCTGAGCGCACCTTGCGAAGAACGGCATCGCTTGCAATCATCTCAGAAATGACAAGGTCGGCTCCAAAACCCCTTACAGTTTTACGGAAGGGGTAGTCAGTGACCCCAGATAACGGCGCCAATATTACCAATGGATGTCCGATATTAGAAAACATAATGCCTCTAAAATAGGCAGTTACTGATAGTGCGCAACATATAGCCAAATAAATGAATTGGCAATCTGAATCCTAGGCGGCAGCGCTAAAAGAAGGGCAGCCAGGACGATCAAATGTTAAGTCAAACAATTTCGCTAAAAATTTCAGTAAATAGCCAATTAATTTCACTAAAAGGGTGTGCTTAGACAGACGAATGTAAAAAAAAGGCGGTCAGATTTGGATAAGGAGAGATTGACTATAAAAGCGAACCCTTGGCATATGCCGTCCAGCATTTACATTGCTTAGTATTCTACAGAAAGAATAGTTAATGGGAAAAATTGTAGCATTGGTATTGGCAGGCGGGCGAGGCAGTCGTGCAGGCGAGGGAATGCCAAAGCAGTATCGAGAGATTCGCGGAGTGTCATTATTACGGCGATCACTTATTGCCTTTTGCGAACATCCTGACATCGACTTAGTTCGCGCTGTCATCCATCCAGAAGATCAGCATTTATATGACGTAGTTGCTCGTGATCTACCCCTTGAACCTCCGGTTTTCGGCGGTGATACACGACAAGAGTCTGGCTTTAACGGCCTTGAGAGCTTCATTGAATACAGCCCCAGCAAAATATTAATCCATGATGCTGCAAGGCCTTTTGTAGCAGCAGAAACAATCACGCGAATTGTTAGGGCGCTTGACAGTAGCACAGCAGCATTGGCTGCATCAAAAATCACTGATACGGTAAAAAAACAAGATAAAGCAGGATACGTATATGAAACCATAGATAGAGAAGAACTTTGGCGAGCCCAAACGCCACAAGGATTTCGGTTCGACGAAATACTAGCCGCGCACATCCAATTTCGGGACTCAAGTCATACTGATGACGCTGCAATCGCCGAAGCCGCGGGCCACAAGGTTCTCCTTGTTGATGGCAACGAAGAAAACTTTAAAGTAACCAACCCTGAGGATTTTATGAGAGGTGAAGTTGTGTCTGGTAAAGAGGAAATGGCATCCCACAACACTACTGATTTATCGGGCATCAGGATGGGCATCGGCTTTGATGTACATCGTTTCGGTCCGGGGGACCATGTCATACTTTGCGGTGTGCCGATCCCACACACCCATGGACTTTTGGCACATTCTGACGCCGACGTGGCAATGCATGCCCTTACAGATGCTATATTAGGAGGGATTTGCGCTGGCGATATAGGCACCCATTTTCCCCCGAGTGACATGAAATGGAAAGACGCCTCGTCAGACATATTCCTCACTGAAGCGGCAGAGATGGTTACGCAGAGGAATGGCGTTATCAACCATATTGATTTAACAATCGTCTGCGAAACGCCTAAGATCGGCCCACACCGAGAAGCTATGCAATCACGACTAGGAGAGATTTTGAGCATGCCAACTCAATCTATAAGCATAAAGGGAACAACCTCAGAAGGGCTTGGCTTTACAGGAAGACGTGAGGGTATCGCTGCTCAGGCTGCGGCAACGATTTGGATTAAGTAAAGAATTAAGAAAGCGCTAGAAATTATTGTTTTTAAATATTTATAAACCAATATCAACTTTGGGAGGCTTAGGTTATCAAGGTCCGGCACCAGGAACAATCGCCTCACTTATCGGTACAGTAACTGCATGGCCAATACATGTTTACGGTCCGCCTTACTCTCTAGCTGCGACTGCATTTATCACATTTTTCATTGGATGCTGGGCCGCAGACAAGTATCAGCAATCATCAACACGGCCCGATGCCCCAGAAGTTGTTATAGATGAATTGTCTGGCCAGTGGCTCTCTTTAGCCTTTCTACCTCCCGATCTCATCTATTTTGGGGTCGGTTTTTTGTTGTTTAGATTGTATGACATCGCTAAACCCTGGCCTATCAACTTGGTTGATAGATGTGTCAAAGGCGGCTTTGGAGTGATGGCCGATGATATTTTAGCTGCACTGTATGTATACCTAACTTTCGGTATTTTTTTAATCTAGTAAAAGTGTGAGGGTCAATGAATTTTGAACGGGAAATATTGGTTCAAGGGTCTCAGTTTCTCCAAACCTGCAGATTAAAAAAACTTAAGCTGGCAACCGCTGAGTCATGCACCGGCGGGCTCATAGCTTCGTTAATGACGGCCATTGAGGGGTCCTCTGATATTTTTGATAGAGGATTCGTTACTTATTCAAACGAGGCAAAAATTGAATGCCTCGGAGTGCCTTTCTCCATGATCAACAAATTTGGAGCGGTGAGTGAACAGGTGGCCGAAGCAATGGCTGAAGGGGCACTAGCCAACTCCAATGCTAATTTGGCTCTATCAGTTACTGGTATCGCCGGCCCCGGCGGAGGAACCGAACATAAACCAGTGGGCTCAGTCTGCATTGGGAGCGCACTTATCCATTCTGGTACGATTGTTGAGAAGCATATTTTTTCAGGGGACCGCGACACTGTCCGCAATAAAACAGTAGCTCGAGCAGTTACGATATTGAATCACCAGGCTCTAACTTACTAACCAGTTCGTTTAAGTCGACCAGAGGATGCCCGGGATGACTGACATAACGTAAAACCAAATCGTCCCAATTCGAAAATAGATCAATAAAGTCCTTTGGGTGCTGCATCACAATCCATTTCTCTGCGCGCAACCTACTCAGTGCATCAACATCATCTAGAGTTGTTGTATCTTCCAAAATATTTTTTACATACGATAAATGGTTCCGGTGAAGAGCAAAGGCTGCGAGCATGACACCAGCTATTTCAGCAGCCCTCGCCACATTCTCAACACTTAGATTTATCTTATCAAAAAGCAGATTTCGGTCTTTTGAACGCACCAGAAGGCATATCTTTAATTCTGGTACATCGGAATAACCGACCTCGCCGCATCGCCGCACGAAAAACACTATCTGATCAGCCACACTTAAGGAATTAGGGCCTAATGTCTTTAGAATTTTTTGGCTCGCTAAAAGCGTCTCATAAATTTTAGGCCGATAAAGAACATTAAGTGTTACAGTTTCAGTAAAAGAGTCACCTGTTATTATAATTCCCGAATCATTGAGAGCGCTTTCAATCGCTCCTAAAGTACTCGCCCGAGGGTCCCCAATGCCACGTTCAATGTTATTCATAGTCGCGAGTGATATGCCGGAAGCTTTAGCAAGATCTGACTGTTTTGCGCCAACCAGCGATCTTGCAGCTCTAATTTGGCCAGCCTTAATCAAAGCGACTGCCGCATCGTTATTATCATAACTAACAAAAACCCTACCGCCTCTATATTACCTATGATACCTAAAATAATAGGTTCAAATTTGGTTAAGCACAACTATTTTTCTATATTTGGGGTCTACTATTCTACGCGGCACAACAAGTAGAACTTTATATACGATTGAACATAAGCCACAAACTAATTGGCTACATATGTAGGCATTTTTTTCTAATAAGTTTATAGGATAACTTATCATACCTTTTTAGGTCATACCTTTCCATAATGTATGCTATCAGCTCTTTGTTCAAACGCAGCCACCATGCGGGCTACAGCCTGTTCAAAAAAAACACCGATCACTCCTTGCAGCAGCCGAGAACGAAACTCAAACTCAATTGAAAAATCTACTACACACCCCCCGTCCTGCGCTTCTGAGAATTGCCAAGTGTTTAAGAGCGCGCTAAAGGGTCCATCAACAGCATGTACCTCGATTTTCAGCTTTTCATCAACGAAGTTTATCTCGCTTGTATAAGTCTCACGAATGCCTTTATATCCAACAGCCATTTCGGCTATCATTTTAGCTTGGTTTTTGTCGAGAACACGCACCGCCATGCACCATGGAAGGAATTCGGGATACTTCTCTACATCCAGCACAATTTTAAAAACAGAGATTGGAGAGTGTGCGAGATAACGGCGTTCGGAATGACGATACATAGAAAGTCAAGCTTGGGCGCGTTTGAGGGTGTCAAGGCGAGCAGCCCGCAAACGCCTGAAGTCGTCATCGGCATGATATGAAGAACGAGTGAGTGGCGAAGATGAAACAAGTAAAAATCCCTTCGCTCGAGCTTTCTTAGCATACCCTTCGAATTCTTCTGGTGTAACAAACCTGTCGACTGCCGCATGTTTAACTGTAGGTTGAAGGTATTGCCCGATTGTCATGAAATCTACATCTGCTGCGCGCAAATCATCCATCAACTGCGACACTTCACCCTTGCTTTCACCAAGCCCCACCATAAGACCAGACTTTGTAAATATGGTAGGGTCTAACTCCTTTACTCGAGCTAACAAAGATAGGCTTGTAAAATAACGAGCGCCCGGTCGAATGCTTGGATAGAGGCGCGCAACCGTCTCTATATTATGATTAAATACATCCGGGGCTGCCTCTACCACAATCTCAACTGCGCCAGCTTTTTTCATAAAATCAGGGGTGAGTACTTCAATAGTGGTTTTCGGAGCCATCTCTCTAATAGCATGGATCACTGCCGCAATGTGCTGCGCCCCACCATCAGGCAAATCATCACGATCCACCGAAGTTATAACTACGTGTTCAAGACCAAGTTTTGAAACGGCAGCACCAGTTCTAGCGGGCTCAAACGGATCAAGCAATCCGGGTTTTCCCGTCGAAACATTACAAAAAGCACAGGCACGAGTACAAATGTCGCCCATAATCATAAAAGTCGCATGCTTCTTAGCCCAACACTCACCGATATTTGGGCAAGCAGCTTCCTCACACACAGTGCTGAGACCGTGCTCAGCAACTATTGCCTTGGTTTCAAGATATCCATCAGAAACAGGAGCTTTGACGCGGATCCAAGAAGGCTTCCGCTTGGCTGGATTGTCGGGGCGCCGCTGTTTTTCGGGGTGTCGGGTGCGTTTCTTTTGCATAATTGCCTAACTAGATGTGAATGGCCCGGCCGTAAGCATCAAGTACTGACTCGTGCATCATCTCTGAAAGGGTCGGATGCGGGAAAATAGTAGACATGAGTTCTTTCTCTGTTGTTTCAAGGGTTTTTGCTAGCCCATAACCGTGGATTAATTCCGTTACCTCGGCACCAATCATGTGCGCACCAAGTAATTCACCTGTTTCCCTGTCAAAAATTGTTTTAATAAGTCCCTCTTCCTCACCGAGAGCGATAGCTTTTCCGTTCCCCATAAATGGGAACCGGCCAACTGAAATTTGGCGACCTTCAACTTTTGCAGCCTCCTCGGTAAGACCAACCGATGCAATTTGCGGCATACAGTAAGTACAACTGGGAATATTTGTTATTTCCAGCGGATGGACATCCTTTTGCTTCATTATTTTATCAACGCAAATAATAGCCTCATGGCTTGCTTTGTGAGCAAGCCACGGAGCACCAACGACGTCACCGATTGCATGTATGCCAATTTCATCAGTCCGAAGCCATTCGTCTACCACGATATGCCCATTTTCAGTTTTTACCTTTGTTTTCTCCAAACCAAGGTTCTCAGTATTTCCAACAATGCCAACCGCCATCACTATTCTGTCCACCGTTATTCTTCGGGGTTTGTCTGCGCTTTCTATTTGTGCCGTTACCGTTTTGGCCCCCTTCTTTAGATCACTCACTTTCGCGCCTGTAATGAATGTGATCCCTTGTTTTTCAAACTCCTTTTGAGCAAATGCAGAGATTTCATAATCTTCCGTGGGTAATATACGGTCCAACATCTCGACAACCGTTACTTCAGCGCCCAAGTTACGAAAGAAACTAGCAAATTCAATGCCGATGGCACCGGACCCGATAACGAGCAGCGATTTTGGTACTACTTCCGGGACCATTGCATCCTTGTAAGACCAAATAAGTTTGCCATCCGATTCCATGTGAGGCAGTTCACGCGCCCGCGCTCCAGTAGCCAATATTACGTGTTTAGCAACTAAATCTAAATGAGGTTTACCATTTTTTTCAACTGTGATTTCATGTGACCCAGCTTGCCCTCCACTCAGCTTGCCATGACCGTCCACTACATCGACATTATTCTTCTTAAGCAAATGCTGCACGCCCGTCGAAAGTTTCTTTGCTACATTTCTACTTCGCTGAACGACTTTGGAAATGTCGAAACTCGCTCCAGAAACAATTAATCCGTAGTCTTCAGCCTTGTGCAAATAGCTATAAATCTCAGCACTCCTAAGCAACGCTTTCGTCGGAATACAACCCCAGTTGAGACAGATCCCCCCTAGATGATTAGCTTCCACAACAGCTGTTTTCATTTTTAATTGGGCCGCACGAATGGCTGCAACATACCCCCCAGGGCCACCCCCAATTACAACGAGATCATATTGTTTTTTTTCCATCTCAGAGATGCCGCCTATAATAGCATGGTCATTGGATCTTCAATTAATCCACTTAAGCATTTCATATATTCCGCCGCTACTGCGCCGTCCACTGCACGATGATCCGCAGAAAGCGTTAAATTCATTACGGTTGCAACTGCCAGCGCACCATTGTGAACTACCGGGGACTGTTGCCCTGCCCCAACGGCTAGGATACAGGCTTGTGGAGGATTGATAACTGCATCAAAACTTTTCACGCCATACATCCCAAGGTTAGATATGCTGAATGTCCCACCAGTATACTCCTCGGGTGACAGTTTCCCGTCCCGCGCTCGTTCTGCAAGTTCATGCATCTCTCTTGAAATTTGCTCCAAACCCTTCCCATCTGCATTGAATATTATTGGAGTAATCAAACCTCCCTCCACAGATACGGCTATTGATATATCCGCAGATCTAAACACTTTAATTCCAGCCTCGGTCCAGCAGGCGTTCGCATTAGGCACCTTCTTCAAGGCTACACCAGCTGCTTTAATAATGATGTCATTGATTGAGAGCTTGTAAGCACCATTTGCTTTTTTGTTCAGTTCCGCACGGAATTCGAGAAGTTTGTCAATTTCGCAATCCACTCTCAAATAAAAGTGCGGCACAGTTTGTTTTGATTCTGTGAGACGTGCTGCAATAGTTTTGCGCATAGTCGAGTGTTCTATTAATTCATATTCTTGATTATTTGTGTCGCCGGTCGGACTTGCAGCAACAACCGCTGGTAATCCGCCAGATATGACTATCTCAATATCGCGTTTTACAATTCGCCCATTGGGACCGGATCCGCTAATTTTATCCAGTCCAATTCCAGCCTGAGAGGCCATTCTTTTTGCTAGGGGACTGGCTAGTATTCGGTCTTTATCCACGGTATCTATACCCTCTCCAAACCCAAAATTCTCCGACGATGTCTGGGCAGCCTTAGCCGGAAGTGCTTCGGGCTTACTCTGCAAAACTGGTATGTCTACATTATTTGCAGAAGAAGTGTCTTCTACGGGCTCAAAATCATCCGCGTCCTCACCCGCATCATTTTCAGAAGAGGCTTCCTCTAGAAGCTCGATGTCATCAGCGGTTTCACCGTCTTCCAAAAGAAGAGCTATAACAGAATTAACAGCAACGTTCTCGCTACCCTCTTGCACCAATAATTTTGCAACTTTGCCCTCTTCTACAGCCTCAACTTCCATTGTTGCTTTATCTGTCTCAATCTCTGCAAGCACGTCCCCTGAGACAACATTATCGCCTATGGTTACGTTCCATTTCGCGAGCTTACCGTCGGTCATGGTTGGCGACAGCGCTGGCATAAGAATTTTCACCGGCATGAAATAACGTCCTTTTTTGCTAACGGTAACATACTGCCTTTGCGGCCTCTGCAATTCTATTTGCCTGAGGTAATGCCAGAGTCTCAAGATTAGCGGCATAGGGTAATGGAGCGTCAGCACCCGTGACTCGCGCGACCGGAGCATCTAGCCAGTCAAAAGCTTGATCGGTGATGCGTGCACAAATTTCTGCACCGACACCTGACTGAGGAAAGCCTTCCTCACAGGTTACCAAACGGTTGGTTTTTTTAACTGAACTTACAATGGTTGCATCATCCAAAGGACGCAACGTTCTGAGATCAATGACCTCAGCGCTTATGCCTTCCTCAGCCAATTTTTCTGCCGCCTCTAGTGCTCTACCCACCATGATGGAAAACGCTACTAAGGTAACATCCTGACCAGCACGAACAACTTTCGCGCTGCCAATCGGAACAGTCCACTCGTCAGTATCCGGAACCTCAAAACTATGTCCATACAGTATCTCATTTTCCAAGAAAATTATTGGATTTGGATCACGTATAGCGCTTTTTAAAAGCCCTTTAGCATCCGAAGCAGACCACGGTGCAATTACTTTAAGCCCGGGGATAGCCGAATACCAAGCTGCGTAACATTGCGAGTGTTGGGCTCCAACTCTCGCCGCTGCTCCATTTGGCCCCCGAAACACAATAGGACAACCCATCTGTCCGCCCGACATATAAAGTGTTTTAGCAGCAGAGTTGACGATCTGGTCCATCGCCTGCATTGCAAAATTAAAAGTCATAAATTCAACAATCGGCCTTAACCCCATAAACGCTGCTCCAACACCTAAGCCTGCAAACCCGTGCTCCGTAATGGGAGTGTCGATGATTCGATTGTCATTGAACTCATCCAATAAGCCTTGGCTCACTTTATATGCACCCTGATATTCGGCCACCTCCTCGCCCATTAGCAAAACATTTTCGTCTCTGCGCATCTCCTCAGCCATGGCATCCCTTAACGCCTCTCGTACTGTCTGAGTAGTAGTTTTGCCGTCCCATTCCAGCTCCGCGCTTTTGGCTTTAGAACCAGCCGAATTCATCGCGATTTGCTCGGGAATTTTCGTTCTAACGGTTGACTCATCGGGCACCGCAGGGACCCGAGTAACATCATTATTTGGCAGTTCATCGTCCCCATCTGCAAACATGACCGCTATAGGTGTTTTTACAGCAACCTCTTCTGCCCCTTCCGGCACCAATATCTTTCCAAGGGTGCCTTCATCTACGGCTTCAATTTCCATTGTTGCCTTATCGGTCTCTATTTCTGCCAACACTTCCCCGGCGAGTACGCTATCGCCCTCAGACTTGAGCCAACGTGCCAACTTACCAGCCGTCATTGTAGGGGATAGCGCAGGCATTAAAACTTCCGTCGGCATCTACAGTTTCCCTCTTTGATCTTTCTTGTTTGTAGAAATCAATATTTCAACTTTCCACCAAAATATCTGTGTAGAGATCGGATGGCTCAGGCTCGGGACTATTTTGTGCATATTCAGCAGCATCCAAGACTACATGTTTTATGTCGGTGTCTATTTTTTTCAGCGAGGGCTCATCGGCAATTTTTTCTTTTAACAAGTGACCCTTCATGCGTTCTATAGGATCTCGCTCCTCACGAACCTTTGAAACCTCATCTCTACTTCTATACCGCGCGGGATCAGACATTGAATGGCCTCTATATCGGTACGTCATCATCTCAAGAATATATGGCCCCTTCCCAGACCGGCAGTGTGAAACTGCCTTTTTCCCCGCTTTTAAAACAGTTGAGACTGCCATGCCGTCAACCTGCTCACCCGGAATACCATACGGCTCACCTCTAACAAACAGGTCCTTACTAGCCGATGACCTCTGCACACTCGTGCCCATACCATATTGATTGTTTTCAATAATATATATCACTGGCAATTTCCAAAGTGCGGCCATATTAAAAGCTTCATAAACCTGCCCCTGATTGACCGCACCATCACCCAGATATGTCAGTGATACATTTTTGTTTTTGCGATATTTATGTGCAAATGCCACACCCGTTCCAATTGGCACTTGTGCAGCGACAATTCCATGGCCACCATAAAAGTTTTTTTCTTTCGAAAACATATGCATGGATCCACCCTTACCGCGTGAATACCCGCCCACGCGTCCCGTCAACTCCGCCATAACGCCGCGTGGATCCATGCCGCATGCAAGCATATGCCCATGATCGCGGTAACTAGTTATCACTGAATCTTTTGGTGTTATGGCTTCTTGCATACCTACAACAACGGCCTCCTGCCCTATGTAGAGATGACAGAAACCACCGATCAAACCCATCCCATACAACTGGCCAGCCTTTTCTTCAAATCGTCGGATTAACAGCATTTCCTTGAAAAGCTCAATCTGTTTTTCCGGCGCAATCTCACGAACAGCTTTCTTAGAACGAGGATGGTTTTTTTTCTGAGCCATAGGTATATCCTGCGCAGTGATGACAGATGACCACATATGTGCCTATACAAATAGACCTAGCGCTAAAACCGAAGGACAGCAATAGTTAAAAAAGTATCATTATATCAATGTTTTATTGTATGTTAACTAAATTCCAGTTAAAGTATGAACGAAAACGTTTGAATTAAAATCGCGTTTACCGGGCGAACTGAGTAATTTTATTACGTGACACACATTTTTGACGCGATGGAGTTGGATAACCTGTCTGAACCGACACTCTAGTGGTCTCAGAATTGGGGTATGAATGATTATCGCGAAAAATGCAAAAGTAAATCATCACTGCGCATAACGTTAAGCGCGGCACCCGCTCGTTCCTCTAGAAGATCAAGATCTAAGCTCGTATGACGAAGCCCTCTAACCTTGATCTCCAAGGCTTTTTTATTTAGGTCGGTTTTATCAAGCGCAGCCCGCGCAAGCGTTAGTTGATGTTTCAACTTGATGTAGGAATAGATGCCTTTATCCCCTTGAATTGAGTGGTACATGAAATACCCTATAACCATAATGAAAATAGCTGCGGGAAATACAACTTTTGCTCGGGATATTAATTCTTGCAACATAGACATTACATGAAAGAATCACGCCTTCACAAAAGAATCAATCGGCAAATAATGCCTACCCCACGTGGATAAACAATGCACGAAACAAAATGTGGCACTAACATTTATATGGAATCTAGACCGTAGTTATGTCTTTACTTTAGCGCTCGAATTTAGCGCAATATTGAGCATCCGGCATATACCGAACTTCCGTCAAGCTCTTCTTCTATACGTATTAATTGATTATATTTTGAAAGCCTATCAGAACGAGATAAGGAACCCGTTTTGATTTGGCCACAGTTTGTAGCAACTGCAAGGTCAGCGATTGTTGTATCCTCTGTTTCACCAGACCTATGCGACATGATGCAACCAAAACCGGACCGCAACGCTGTATTAACGGTCTCAAGCGTTTCCGTAAGGGTGCCAATCTGATTAACTTTGACTAAAATTGCATTTGCCGTATTTTCCGTAATTCCCCGTTTCAATCTCTCAGGATTAGTAACAAAAAGATCATCCCCAACAAGTTGTGTTTTCGCACCAATGGCCTCCGTTAGCGCCGCCCAGCCATTCCAGTCATCTTCATCCATTCCATCTTCAATGGAACAGATCGGATAGCGACCTACCAGATCCGTTAGATAATCGACCATTTCATCGGAGCTCAGGCTTTTGCCCTCGCCAGACAGGACGTATTTTCCATTTTTAAAGTATTCCGTGGCGGCACAGTCAAGAGCTAGCAAAACATCATCTCCAGGCTTACAACCTGCGGCCTCAATCGCACGCATAACAAACTGCAGGCCTTCATCAGTAGAGGCTAGATCGGGTGCAAAACCTCCCTCATCTCCCACATTTGTGTTGTGCCCGGCATCACTCAAAGCACTTCGAAGTGCATGAAATATTTCCGCACCAATACGGATGGCTTCACCTATGCTCTCCGCCTTGACAGGCATAATCATAAATTCTTGGATATCTATAGGATTATCTGCATGAGCTCCGCCATTTAAAATGTTCATCATAGGAACAGGAAGCGTGTTAGAAAATGCACCACCGATGTATCGGTATAGTGGCAATCGCGACTCCAGTGCGGCCGCTTTCGCTAATGCCATCGATACCCCCAAAATCGAATTAGCACCTAACCTACTTTTGTTTTTGGTTCCGTCGAGATCAATCATAATATTATCGAGATGCTGCTGATTTCGACCATCCATACCGGCTAGCAAATCGAATATTTCTGTATTCACTGCTTGAACTGCTGAAAGAACACCCTTTCCTCCAAACCTTTCAGATTTGTCGCGTAATTCAACGGCCTCATGACTGCCCGTTGAAGCTCCAGAAGGTACAGCTGCCCTCCCCTCAGCTCCTGATTCAAGCAACACATCTACCTCCACAGTAGGATTGCCTCTGCTGTCGAGTATTTCTCGCGCTTTTATTTCGATGATGGCGGACATGAATTACCTCGGCGTTGACTTTGTTGTAAATAAAACGGCACTTGTTGAATTTATTTTTTTACTATTTGGTCTATCTCTTTCAGCTTTTTGAGGAGACACGGAAGATTTGCCAAATCTAACATGTTAGGGCCATCTGACGGAGAATTATCTGGATCCTGATGTGTTTCTATAAATATAGCAGCAACACCTACGGCCACAGCTGCTCTAGCAAGATGTGGCACCATATCCCTATCACCACCCGATCGGTTGCCCTGACCTCCCGGCTGTTGAACAGAATGCGTTGCATCGTATACTACGGGAAATCCGAGACTAGCCATTATTGGGAGCGACCGCATATCTGAAACCAGAGTATTGTATCCGAAGCTCACACCTCTTTCGCACAGAAGTACACTATCATTGCCTACTGCTGTGATTTTTCCAGCAACATTTTCCATGTCCCACGGTGCTAAAAACTGTCCCTTTTTTATGTTGATGCATTTTCCAGTTTTCCCAGCGGCCTCTAAAAGATCGGTCTGCCGGCAGAGAAATGCTGGTATTTGAAGAATATCAACAGCCCCCGCAACTGTTGAGCACTGCCTCGCATCATGAACATCGGTCAATATTGGGCAACCTAATGTCTCGCGGATCTCAGCAAAAACTGGCAAGGCCGCTTCAAGCCCCACACCACGGGGGCTTTTTATTGAAGTTCGATTAGCCTTATCGAAAGAAGTTTTATAAATAAAATCCAAACCGAGACTATCAGTGATCCTTTTTATAGAGGAACTCATTTCAAGAGCATGCGCTCGACTTTCCATTACACAAGGGCCAGCTATAATCGTAAGCGGGAGATCGTTTCCAAGCCTGATATTTCCTACCTGAATGTGGCGGGGTCTTTTCATTAAACCAACCTAGACTGTGTTACTGCGGCCTGAATAAAGCTTGTAAATATCGGATGAGGCGCAAATGGCTTGGACATCAATTCCGGGTGGAATTGCACCCCAACGAACCAAGGGTGATCTGGAATCTCAACTATCTCAGGTAACAAACCATCAGGCGATAGCCCAGAAAATGCAAGCCCAGCATCTTCGAGGCGTTTTTTGTAGGAGATATTTACTTCGTAACGATGTCGATGCCGCTCTGAAATTTCTGGCTGATTGAGGAAAATATTCGAAACTTTGGTTCCCTCAACGAGCCTGCACGGAAAAGCTCCCAGCCGCATAGTGCCTCCCAAGTCACTATCGTCATCACGCCTCTCTATCGTGCCTCCCTGGCTCCATTCTGTCATTAGACCTATGACTGCATTTTCGGTTGGCCCGAACTCGGTTGAGCTAGCATCTTTAATGCCTGCCAAATTCCTAGCCGCCTCAATAACGGCAAGCTGCATTCCAAAACAAATACCAAAATATGGGACACGGCGCTCCCGCGCAAACCGAGCTACAGCAATTTTCCCTTCTGCTCCGCGTTCTCCGAAACCACCAGGAACCAATATGCCATCACAATTCTCAAGGGACTGCACGGGATCTGAAGATTCAAAAATTTCAGATTCCACCCACTTTAAGTTCACTCGCACCTTATTAGCAATACCTCCGTGAACCAAAGCCTCATTCAAGGACTTATAAGCATCCAAAAGGTTTGTGTATTTGCCTACGACTGCAATGTTCACCTCCCCTTCTGGCGTTCGTAATATTTTAGCGATTTTTTCCCATCGACTTAAATCGACCGGCTTATGGGCATCTTCTTCCATTCGAAAATGCCTTAATACCTGCACATCGAGCCCCTCTCGATGATAAGAAAGCGGAACTTCATAAATCGATTCCACGTCCAATGCCGGTATTACCGATTCCTCTTGAACATTACAGAACAAGGCCAACTTTCTGCGCGCATCAGGAGGGATATCATGTTCAGAACGACACAGCATTATGTCAGCCTGTATCCCGACACTCAAAAGTTCTTTAACTGAATGCTGCGTTGGTTTGGTTTTGAGTTCACCGGCAGCATTTAAGTACGGAACAAGAGTTACGTGCACAAAAAGTGCCCTCTCTGAGCCTAACTCATTACCCAATTGCCGTATTGCTTCTACGAATGGAAGACCCTCAATATCACCGACGGTACCGCCTATTTCAACCAAGACAAAATCTTCGTTATCTAGATCGTCCGTTATGAATTCTTTAATAGCATCTGTCACATGCGGAATTACCTGCACTGTACCCCCAAGATAATCGCCCCGTCTCTCTTTAGAGAGCACGTTGCTGTAGATACGCCCAGCCGACACATTATCG